>TARA_R100000697_G_scaffold14937_18_pt1 | contig 62706 bp, 61 predicted proteins | sample TARA_R100000697 | Tara Oceans TARA_R100000697 (sample SAMEA2622788) | marine metagenome | biome: marine biome (ENVO:00000447); feature: surface water layer (ENVO:00002042); material: "saline water (ENVO:00002010), including plankton (ENVO:xxxxxxxx)" | depth 5 m
GCTGAGCATGCGTGTGGTGTTGCTGCCGACAAAGAACTGGCGAATCCGTGAGTGGCCCCAGGCTCCCATAACCATCAGGTCCACCTGTTGCTCACGGTGGTAGCGGTTGAGTGCGGTTTGCACTTCGCCCTCGAGTGTTGCGGTGGTCACACTGAAGCCCGCACCGGTGAGCGTTGCCTTCGCCTCGCTTACCTGTCGTTGTTGTTCCTCCGATAGGGGCCCGACGGACACCAGGTGGCAGGGGAGGCCGGCCAGCAGGGGGCTGCCCGCCACGCGACTCAGCGCTTTCTGTGCCGTGTCGCTGCCGTCGAAGGCAATCATGAAAGAGCGTGGTGGGCTAAACGCCCGCAACGTAACAAGGATAGGGCGCTGAATGCGGCGCACCACACTTTCCAGGTGAGAGCCGATGGCGTGCTGTTCAGCGGCGTGGTCCTCGCCCTGGCGACCGAGAATAACCAGGCGTGCCTCCTCTTCCAGCTCCGCCAGTGAGCCGACCAGGTCGTCGTGGCGCTGGCGCTGGGTGACCTCTGCCGCACCGGCTGCCCTGGCGGTCGCCTCGGCGGCCTGTAACAGATGCTTGCCATGCTCCAGGGCCAGTCGTTCCCGCCGCTCATCCAGTGCGGTGAGTTCCTCCAGCAGATGCTCGCGACTGCCCAGGCCAATGGCGCCGGACAAGTCCGCCGCCGGTGGCGTAGCGGGCTTTTCCAGCGCGTGCAGGAGTGTCAGGGGTTGTTCCAGTCGCTGGCTCGCCCAGGCACCGGCGAGGCTGATGGCCTCGGTGCTGGCGGAGCCGTCGATGCAGGCAATAATGGTGTGCATGGCCATCTCCCCGGTCAGTGTCCGGCCAGCAGCGGGTCGCTGGCATCGGGTTTATCGTGTACGCCGAAGCGGTCGACGATGGTGGCGCTGGCGGCGTTCATGCCGATCACCTCCACCACCGCCCCTTCGCGGCGGAACTTGATCACCACCTTGTCGAGGGCCGACACGGCGGTAATGTCCCAGAAATGTGCCCCGCTGACGTCGATAGTGACACGCTCCAGTGCCTCCTTGAAGTCAAATGCCGCCGTAAAGCCGTCCGCCGTGGCAAAGAACACCTGTCCGATGACCGTGTAGATACGGTGTCCATCGCCGGCATCGGCGGAGCGCACCAGCATGAAGCGGCTGATCTTGTTGGCGAAGAACAGGGCGGCAAGGAGTACGCCCACCAGCACCCCAAGTGCCAAGTTGTGAGTGCTCACTACCACGATAACCGTTGAAACCATGACAATACTGGAAGACAGCGGGTGCGACTTCAGGTTGCGCAGCGAGTCCCAGGAGAAGGTGCCGATCGACACCATGATCATCACCGCCACCAGCGCGGCCATGGGGATCTGGCTGATCCAGTCATCCAGGAACACCACCATGAACAGCAATAGCGTGCCGGCGGCAAAGCAGGACAGGCGGCCGCGCCCGCCCGATTTCACGTTGATCACCGACTGGCCGATCATGGCGCAGCCCGCCATACCGCCGAGCAGGCCGGCACCGATGTTGGCGATGCCCTGCCCTTTGCACTCGCGGTTCTTGTCGCTCTCGGTGTCGGTGAGGTCGTCGATGATGGTCGCGGTCATCATCGATTCCAGCAGGCCGACCACGGCCAGTGCAGCGGCATAGGGGAAAATGATGCGCAGGGTGTCCAGTGACAGGGGCACGTCCGGCCAGAGGAACACCGGCAGCGTATCCGGCAGTTCACCCATGTCGCCCACGGTACGGATATCCAGGCCCAGCAGCAGCGCGATTGCGGTCAGGGTGAGAATGCACACCAGCGGTGAGGGCACGAGCTTGCCCACGACCGGCAGCCACGGGAAGAGGTAGATAATGCCGAGCCCGCCGGCCGTCATGGCGTAGACGTGCCAGGTCACCCCCGTCAGCTCTGGCACCTGCGCCATGAAAATCAGAATGGCCAGTGCGTTGACGAAGCCCGTGACCACCGAGCGCGAGACGAAGCGCATCAGCGAGCCCAGTTTCAGGTAGCCGGCCGCAATCTGCAAAACACCCGTCAACACGGTGGCGGCCAGCAGGTACTCAAGACCGTGCTCCTTGACCAGCGTGATCATCAGCAGGGCCATGGCGCCGGTGGCGGCGGAAATCATCCCCGGCCTGCCGCCGGTAAAGGCAATTACCACGGCGATACAGAAAGAGGCATACAGGCCCACTTTCGGGTCGACGCCGGCAATGATGGAGAAGGCGATGGCTTCGGGTATCAGCGCCAGTGCAACAACGAGGCCGGCGAGCAGGTCGCCCCGCACGTTGCCCAGCCAGTCTTGTTTCAGGGTGTCGAGCATGCTGTCGGTCTTCTTGCCTGGGGTGGGTGAAGGCCGGCAACAGTCATCCCCGGCGCATGGCAGCTCCGGGAGGTCGTCGGCAGTGTTGGAGGAGGCGGATTATCCGGCAACCAGCCGGGGGTCGCCACTGCGATGTGAACTTCTACCGGGATTGCCCTGCAGTCTGTTGCGCAGCCGCAAGGGTCGGCTAGCCCCTGAGCGGGCCTTTCTCAGGGCTGGCTGCCCCCCGGTCCTGTTCCACGGCTGCGGTGAGCAGGCGCAGTTGTTTTTGGACATCGTCCAGTTGCTGCGCAATCAGGTCGCGCTCATCGTGGGCCTGCTGCGCCTCACGGGCATTTTGCTCCGCGGTCATCACACCCAGCACGGCCCCCACCATCATGTTGAGGAAGATAAACGCGGTGAGAAAAATGAAGGTCAGGTAGTAGAACCAGCTGAGCGGATAGGCTTCCATGGTGGCGTACATGACATCCGTCCAGTCCTCGAAGGTGGCCACGCGAAACAGCGTGAGCATGGCAATCGCGACATCGCCCCAGAGTGTTTCGTCCACCTCGGCGAACAGCATCGAACCCACCGCCGCATAGATATAGAAAATGATAAACATGAGCAAGGCGATGTAGCCCATGCGAGGTATGGCTTTGAGCAACGAATTGATCAGGAAACGCAGTTCGGGCACCACCGAGACCAGACGCAGTACTCTGAAAACCCGCAGCAACCGCCCCAGCAGGACGGCCTGTGAGTTGTCCAGGGGTATCAGGCTGCCGATCACCACGAGGGTATCGAAAATGTTCCAGCCATCGCGGAAAAAGCGCCGTTTGTCGGGGCAGGCCGCGAAGCGAAAGAGGATTTCCAGCAGGAAAAACAGGGTGATGGCCGTGTCCAGGAAACCCAGTGAACGCTCCGCCAGCGGCGGCAGGTCGTAGGTTTTTGCACCGATGGTCAACGCGGACAACAGAATGATGGCGATGACCGCACCCTGGAACAGGCGGCTCGATTCGATGCGCCGCAGCAGACCGGAGCCGGTGGAGGAGAGGGATGCGCTGGACATGGGGTGTTGCCTGAGTCGATCTGTGAGCGGGGGATTCTAGAGTGCGGCGACCGCCTTGAACAGTCGCCTGTACGCGCGGCGGACGCGGGGGCTCAGAGGCTGCGCGCTCAGTTGCGGCAGCTGTCAATCTCGTCCTGCGACAGTCCCAGGTCTCGCGCGGCTTGCTCGAAATCCTCTTTCGTAGCATTGGCGTCGGCAATGTCCCGACTTGCCTCGGAGATATCACTGGCGATCTCGCTGCCACCGCCATAGCGCGAGGCGGTGCGCGACACAGTATTGAACAGGCTCATCAGTCCCTTTTTCTGCTTCCTGGCCTGCTCAGCTTCAGCGACCTTGCGTTGCAGGCATTCCTGTTCCGTTTCGACGGGGGCAGCCGCCTGCGCGCTGGCGGTGGCGCTGCTGCTGGTTTTGGACTTGATGATCCCTGCCAGCTGCGGGCTTGCGGTTCCGGTCACTTCAAGCTGATTGTCCGCCTGGAACTGGGAGATGGCGATCTGTGTTTCCACGGTCTCCACACCATCCACAGGCCCTGTCTGGTAGCCGAGGGCGGCGAGGTCGGTTTCGATGCTCTGGATCAGGGCATCGGCATGTGCAGTTGCCACCAGAAGGGGCAGGGTGAGCGCGGCGAGTGCCCCCGTCACGCCTCGCATTCGGGAGGGTTGTGGTGTGCATGGCTTCAGCTGACGCATGGTGTCATGACCTCTTGATTGCCCGCGGGCGGTAAGTACGGTGGTGCCTGCTGTCACGCGGCTCATTCGGCGCCGGTCAGGTCGCGAATGATGATACTCCAGTGATCCAGTGCTTCGTCAAAGGCTTTGATCGGTACGCGCTCGTTGAGCCCGTGGGCGTACATCTCGTCGGGGTTCATGAAAATGCTGCCCACACCCCAGGTGGGTATGCCTGCGCTGCGAAAGTGCATGGCATCGGTGCCACCGGACGACATGTAGGCGATAATCCGCAGGTCAGGATGACGGCTGTGCACGGCCTTACCCACCGCCGCAACCACATCGGCGCGCAATTCTGAAATGGGGCTCTCCGTTGCCTCTGCCAGGAGTTCGAATTCGGCGCCGGTGTTGGCGACAACCGCTTCCAGTTCCGCCTGGAGGTCCGCAGCCTTGACGCCGGGAAATATACGGCAATTCACCGTTGCGGTGGCGGACTGGGGTAGGGCGTTTTCCGCATGTCCGGCACGCAGCATGGTCACCACGCAGGTGGTGCGGGTAGAGCCCACGTAGGACGGTTCGGTGCGCAGCTGCTCGGCGGCGTGTTCATCGTCCGGGTTGTAGGCGAAGCGCACCATGGTTTCGCCGAGTTCCCCGCCGAGTTGCTCGCCGATATTCTGGAAATAGGACAGCGTCATTTCGCTCCACATGACCGGGAAACGATGGGCCTCAATGGCTTTGATGACATCCGCCAGTTCATAGATGGCGTTGTCGTCCCGCGGCCGGCTGCTATGGCCGCCGGGATTGCGCACGGTAATTTCCCAGGTGGCATAGGTTTTTTCCGCTGCCTGAATCTTGTAACTCACGGCCTTGCCACTCGCATCCAGGTCGCCGCCCCCGGCGTCGGAGTTCAGGGCAAACTCGGCCTCGGCGAGCTCCGGCATTTCGTAGGCCATCATGCGCGTGGTCGTCATGCCGCTTTCCTCGTCGCCCGAAAACGCCAGGACGAGGTCGCGATCCGGCACAAAGCCCTCGCGACGCAGGCGAATGAAGGTGGCGGTGAGCTGTGCCACGCCAAACTTGTTGTCGATGCTGCCCCGTGCGTAGTAGTTCACTTCATCCTGGGTCAGGCTGAAGGGTGGGCGCTCCCAGTCCTCTGCCAGAGCCTCGACCACATCGAGGTGGCCCAGAAAGAGAATGGGCTTGCGGCCGGCGCTGCCGTCGCCCCGGTAGGTGGCGATGAGGGTGGCGAAATCGCCTTTTGGCACCACCCGCACATCGTCTGCCGGGAACCCCGCCGCGATGAGTTCGTCCGCCAGGTAGCGCGCCACCCTCGGCGTGTTGCCCTGGGCCTTCGAGGTATCCACTTCAACGATGGTCTTGTAGATTTCAAACGCCTTGCGTGCGTGCTCATCGTCGCCCTGCGCAACGGTTTGCGTGGCGAGCAATGCGAAGCAGGCGCTGCTGATCAAAATTCTAAGGGTCATGACAGGTTCTCTGCGGGCTGTTGTGAAAAAGGTTAGCACATTCACCGCACTCTGCCGCTGGCCGTGTGCAGGTTTTGGCGTATGCTATTTGGTGACTGATCGAGGATTTCCGTGAACACAACGCCTCCTGCTACCCAGCGGCGCAATGTCTGGCTGCGCGACACCTTGTCGCGCTCGCGCCGCGACGCTGTCTCCAGTTCCGTGATGACCGGCATTTGCGATAACTACCTCGGTGCATTTGCGATCTCCCTGCGCACCACTCTGGCGCAGATGGGCTGGTTGATGGCAGCGCCGCAGCTGGCCGGGGCGGTGTTCCAGTTGTTATCGGTGTGGCTGTGTCCACGGTTCTCACGCCGCCGGGCCATTGTCACCGGCGTGGTCATGCAGGCACTGGCGGTGCTGGGCATGGCGGGTATTGCGCTGTCACGGCCCGACAACGCCGTGACCTGGCTGATCGGTTTTGCCATTCTTTATCAGGCCAGTGCCAACTTCGTGCAGCCCCAGTGGCGCGGCTGGATGGGCAGTGTGGTGCCGCCACGACGTCGCGGCGCTTTCTTCGCTGGGCGCACACGGCTGACAATGATTACCAGTTTTACCGTGTTTGCCGGCGGCGGCGCCCTGCTCGGCCTGTTCCAGCGTTACGAACTGGTCTGGCTCTGTTTCGGCGGTCTGTTCCTGCTCGCGGCGGTGGGTCGCGGCACATCCGCCCACCAGCTGCGTCGCATGCACGACCCAGACCACAGTGGCGAGCGCGCCGCGATATCATTTACCACGACCCTGAGCCGGGTGCGCGAGGCATTCCGCGACAAAACCTTCTATCAGTACAGTCTGTTCATCGCCGGCATGCAGTCGGCGGTCGCCATTTCGGCCCCGTTCTTCAGCGTGTACATGTTGCGCGACCTGAACTTCACTTACTGGCAGTTCGCCGCCAACACCGGGGTCGCCATCCTCACGCAATTCTTCACCCTGTCTGTGTGGGGGCGCATCTGTGACCGCTGGGGCAACCGCTGGGTGATGGTTTCGAGCAGCTTGCTGTTGCCTGTGGTGCCGGCACTCTGGCTGATATCCAGCGACTTTGGCTACCTGCTCCTGGTTCAGGTGTTGTCGGGACTGGCCTGGGGCGGTTTTACCCTGAGTACGGCGAACTACCTCTACGATCTGCGCCCGCCGCGGGCGGATTTCGCCAGCTACGCGGCAGTGCAGTCGTCACTGGGTGCGGTGGGCATTTTCTGTGGCGCTCTGTTTGGTGGCTACCTCGCCGGCCACCTTGCCGAGTTTGCCACGTGGTTGCCCGCCAGCTGGCAACCCCTGCACCCGGTGGTGTTGATCTTTCTGGTGTCCGGGTTGCTGCGCGGGATTATCCTGGCCTGGTTCATCCCCCGCTCCGTGGAGCTGCGTGTGCGCCAGCACCCCGACCTGCTGCAGGTGGTGTACAGGATCTCGCGCTTTACCCCGGGAGCAGGCATCGTTCTGGACTGGTTGACGGTGACGCGCAAGCGTCGCGACTGAGGCTATACTCACAACAGGGCGCGCAGCATGCGGCCCGTAACTGATCGGGAGTCGGCACGACATGCACCAACTCAGTGGGCTCGACGCAACGTTTCTGTACGCGGAAATGAACAACTCACCAATGCATATCGCGCCGTTGCTGATTTATGATCCCGCCACTACCGGCCGCGATGTGGTGCGCTTCAAGGACATCCTCCAGACCTTTGCTGAGCGGCTGGACCGTTCCCCGGTGTTTCGTCGCAAGCTGGCCATGGTGCCACTGAATCTGGACCAGCCCTACTGGGTGGACGACGATCGCTTCGATCTTGAATTTCATGTGCGGCACATAGCCCTGCCCAAGCCTGGCGACTGGCGGCAGCTCTCCATTCTGGCGGCGCGTCTGCATGCCCGCCCCCTGGATCGGGCGCGCCCCTTATGGGAGGCCTATATCATTGAGGGGCTGGACAATGTGGCGGGCCTGCCGCCGGGCTGCTATGCCATGCTGCTCAAAGTGCACCACGCCGCCATAGATGGCGCCTCCGGTGTGGAGCTGATTTCCGCCCTGCACGATTTCACCGCCACGCCTCCGCCACCGCGACCCGCGGCGCCACCGCTGCTGGATTCACCACCCAGCCAGGCGGAGATGTTGTGGCGCGCCTACAAGGCCAATATGAAAGCTCCGTTTCGTCTGGCGCGCATGGTGGGGCAGGGTATTCCTGCCTGGCGGCGTGTGCACGAGGGGGTGAAAGCGAAGAAATTCCGCACGCTGGGCGACAAGGAACGCACCCGTTTCAATGCGGCCGTATCGCCGCACCGTGTGTTTGGCGCCGCCGACTTCGACCTCGCGGTGATTCGCAAGGCTCGCGAGGCAGTGCCAGGTGCTACGGTCAACGATGCCATTCTCAGCATTGTGGGCGGGGCCCTGCGGCAGTACCTGATGGACAAGAAGGAGTTGCCCGCCAAGAGCCTGGTGGCCGGTGCGCCGGTCAACGTGCGCAGCCGCGATGAGGCAAAAACCGGCGGTAACCAGGTGTCGATGATGACGGTGCCGCTGGGTTCCGATGTGGCCGACCCTCTGGAGCGGCTGCGCAGTGTGCACCGGGACGCCGTGGGCTCCAAGGCCTACCACGAGGCAGTGGGTGCCCGTTTCATGACCGACATGACGCACAGCCTGCCCGCCGAGCTGGCCGCGCTCGGTGTGCGGGCGGCGCTGAGTTCCGGCCTGATGGCGGGCATGAAGCCGATTTTCAACACCATCGTGACCAACGTGCCGGGCCCGCAGGTACCCTTGTATATGCGCGGTGCACACGTGGTGCGCAGCTATGGGCTGGGCCCCTGCATCGACAACATGGGGTTGTTTCACGCGGTAACCAGCTACGACGGGCAGATTGCGGTGTCGTTTCAGGCGTGCCGGGCCATGATGCCGGACCCCGGGTTTTATGAGGAGTGCCTGCAGCGCGCCTACCAGGAGTTGCAGGCCGCCGCCGAAGCGCCCCGGCGAGGGGGCAGGAAAAAGCCGGCACTTGGGAAGGCGGTCCCCAAGGGCAGGAAAGTGCCTGCGGCCGCCGCCAGTCGTCGCCCGCGCAAACCGCGGGCCTAGTTATTGGCCGTTGTATGCCGGCCCGCGGTGCAGCGGTGCGCTGAGGGTGCCATCGGGCGCAATGCGCCACGGCGCACCCTCGCAAATGGCATAGTTGCGGCAATCGGGCAAACAGCCACGGCACGGTAGCCGGGGATGTTGTTTGGCGGCGGGCTTGCCGGCGTTGTCGGCCCTGTGGTTCTCAGCCATGTCATAGTCTCCAGAATGCAGGCCATTATACGGGATTGGCGCGCTGCCCGATCAGCGGGCGGTGCTCAGCCATTGCGTGCGAGCAGATGGCAGGCCGCCAGATGTGTATCGGCCAGCGGGGCCAGCACGGGCTCCGTGGCGCTGCACTGGGGCTCGGCTCGCGGGCAGCGCGGGTGAAAGCTGCAGCCCTGTGGGGGATTGATGGGTGAGGGCACGTCACCGTGCAGCACCTCGCGCTGCGCGCGGCGGTGCGGGTCGGGCACGGGAATGGCCGCGATCAGGCTTTGGGTGTAAGGGTGTGCCGCCTCCCGATAGAGCGTTTCACTGGCGGCGGTTTCCACGATTTTCCCCAGGTACATGATCGCCACCCGGTCAGATACGTGCTTGACCACTGCGAGGTCATGAGCGATGAACAGGTAGGCGAGGTTGAACTCGCGTTGCAGGTCTACGAGCAGGTTGAGGATCTGGCTCTGTATTGACACGTCCAGCGCCGATACCGGTTCATCGCAGATCACCAGCTTCGGGTTCAGGGCGATGGCGCGCGCTATGCCGATACGCTGTCGCTGGCCCCCGGAAAACTCGAAGGGAAAGCGTGTGGCTGAACGCGCCGGCAGGCCGACGATGTTCAGCAGTTCCGCGACCCGCTTGCGCCGCCAGAGGCGGTCGCCGATGCGATGGACAATGAACGGTTCCTCCAGAATGTCGCCCACGGTGTGTCGCGCATTCAGCGACTCCATCGGGTCCTGGAAGATCATCTGGATGTCCTGGCGCAGCGGGCGCAGGCGGCGCGCGCGCATCTGCGTGATGTCTTGCCCGGCAAAGTGGATACTGCCTCCCGTGGGTGTGTAGAGGCGCGTGATGCAGCGCCCGAGCGTCGATTTGCCGCAGCCGGATTCGCCCACCAGGCCGAGGGTTTCGCCCGGGTTGATGTTGAATGACACCCCGTCGACCGCGCGGTTGAAGGCACGGGCGCGTAGGAACAGACCTTCGCGCACGGGAAAGTGCATTTGCAGGTTGTTCACCTCCAGCAGTGGCGCGCTCACAGTGCTTGCCACCGCAGGCAGCTGACCGTATGCCCTGGGGCTACCAGCTCTGGTGCGGGTACCTGCTCCCGGCAGCGGTCGATGGCGTGCTCGCAGCGGTTCTCGAAGCGGCAGCCGATGGGCAGGTCGCGCAGCCCGGGCACCATGCCTTCAATGACACCCAGGCGCGATTTTGCCGGCGTTTCCAGCCTGGGAATGGACGCCAGCAGGCCGCGTGTGTAGGGATGCGCCGGGCGGTCGAAAATATCAAAGACACTGCCCTGTTCCGCGACCTTACCCGCGTACATCACCACCACCTGCTCGCAGGTTTCCGCAATCACGCCGAGATCATGGGTGATCATGATTACCGCCATCCCCATGCGGCGCTGCAGGTCGGCGATCAATTCCAGGATCTGTGCCTGAATGGTCACGTCCAGTGCGGTGGTGGGTTCGTCGGCAATCAGCAGGTCCGGCTCGCAGGCCAGCGCCATGGCGATCACCACCCGCTGGCGCATGCCACCGGATAACTGGTGGGGGTATTCGCCCAGGCGCAGGTCTGGCGAGGGAATACCTACGCGGTCCAGCATATCGGCGGCGGCGCGCAGGGCATTGGCGGGCTCGCAGACCTTGTGCAGTAACATCCCCTCGGTGAGCTGGCGACCGATGGTGTGCACAGGATTCAGTGCGGTCATCGGTTCCTGAAACACCATGCCGATGCGCCGCCCACGGACTTTCTCCATCGCTGGAATGTCCAGCCGGGTGAGGTCAGTGCCCTGAAAGGTGATGCTGCCCCCGGCAATGCGCCCCATGGGCTGCGGCAGCAGGCGCATCATCGACAGCGCGGTCACGCTCTTGCCGCAGCCCGATTCGCCAACAATGCCCAGTGTGGCGCCTGCCTCAACTTCGAAACTGACGCCGTCAACCGCGCGCACCAGGCCTTCATCGGTGGCGAATTCGGTGATCAGCTGATCGACTTCAAGCAGCGCCACGGCTCACTCCGCCCACTGGTCGTACACGGCAATAACCGGGTCGAAGGCCTTGCCCTCGCGGCGGGCGGCTTCTGTCTCCGCTTTCCTGTCGGTGTCGATCCAGTGCACGAAAGCGTCGCCCGCGCCCGCGGCGTGTTTCTGGGAGAAACCCTCGGGGTAGCGCAGCCAGCGCCAGTGGCCAATGCGGAAGAAGCCCTGGTAGAAGCCGGGGACGAAGGAGGCGTGTGCGTGGTGCAGTTCAGTCATCTGATGCGCGAGCCGGACCATTTCGTCTTGATCGCTGGAGCGCCGATAGCGCTCAATCAGCGCGTCCATCTCCGCGATCGCGAAGCTCTCCAGGTTGTTGGTCTGGGTTTTCAGTTTGCGTTCGGGGTTGACACTGCCGTCCTCGAGGAAGGCTTTGTCGTAGGCGTTGTCCGAGTGGTAGTGCTCCCAGAAGCGGGGGTACAGCTCAAGGAATACGCCGAAGGCGGTGAAGAAGATATCGTGTTGCTTTTCCTGCGCCTTCTTCCAGCCAACCGTGCTGTCCAGCACCTCGATACGCAGCTCCAGGCCGGCTTTGGCGGCCTCTTCACGCAATATGGTCAACACATCACGCAGGCTCTCGTAGCCGGTGGAGAGGGTGAAGGCCAGACGCCGGCCCTCGGCATTGACCAGAATGCCATCGGCACCGCGTGTGGTGAAACCGGCCGCCGCAAAGTGCGCCTGTGCCTTGTCGATATCAAACGCGCGGGCGGTGATGGTAGGGTGCGTAAATTCGCCAAACCCTTCGTGCGAGGTGTTCATGCGCGTGTTATCACCGCGGAAGAACTTTTCAATCACCAGGCTCCAGTTGGTCGCGTAATTGATGCCCAGGCGAATTTCCTGATTATTCAGCAGGGGCTGCGCCGTGTTGATCCACAAGCCGAAGTTGGGCCGCGGGCGCTGGTTGTAGTACATCACCTTGTGAATGTAGCCGGCCTGCACGTCGGGGTCGCTGTCGGGCAGCTTTTCGTACCAGTACTCCGCCAGGCCCAGCCCGAACTGGTCGATGTCACCGCGTTTGAATGCTTCGAAGGTCTTGGCGTCGTCGCGGATGACGCTGAACTGGATGCGGTCCGGGTTGAAGCGGTAGCGCCAGTATTTCTTGTCTTTCGCCCACCAGTCCTTGTTGCGTGTGAGGGCGATGGAGCGGCCCTTGCGCACGTCCTCTGGTCGCACCACGTAAGCGCCGGTAGTGGGTTCGAATCGCCATTGATAGCGTTCAGTGAAGTCGTCACCCATTTCCCGGTAGAAGTGCTGGGCGATGGGCCGCAGCAGCAACACGCGCTCATCGAGGTCCGGCTTCAGTTCGCGGGTGGTGATGGAGAGAGTGTGGTCGTCATAGCGCGTGATGTTGCTGTACGTGGTGCTGTAGAAGTTGTTGTACCATGGCGCCATGATGTAGGGCGAGCGATAGAACCAGAACATGAACAGATAGTCGTCGGCGGTGACGGGCTCTCCATCCGAGAAGCGGGCTGCCGGGTCCAGCTTGACGTACACCGTGCGCGATTCTTCGTCAATCGCCCAGGATTCGGCCAGGCCGGGGTAGCGGTCTCGTGTGTCCGGGTGCACATGGGCCATGGTCATAGTGGTGTCGTCGAGCAGGAAAGTCCGGAAGCCGCCGTTGGAGTCCGGCCCGACCGTGCGCAGCGTACGCGGGAAGTCTTGCAGGGCGGCGTTTTGCGTGCCGCCCTTCACCGCCTCGGGCGAGCCGATATCGGGTAGATGATCGTTGTTTTCCCACACCAGGCCAGTGGGCAAGTCAGCCGGGGTTTTGAAGCTGAAGAATTCCGGGTTGGCGGCGTAGAAGGCCTCGACCTCTGCCGTGATATCGGCAGCGCCAGCGCCGTCAGCGTTATCCGGCTGTTCCTCGGGCGACTCGCTACAGCCCGCAACGCACAGGCCCAGCAGCAGGCAGTACAGGATTTTTCTCATGGCAGGTTCCTCATGTGCGTTGGCCCTAGCGGTAAACGGAGAAGGTCTTCGGGTCGAAGGATTCGCGGATGGCTTCGCCGATAAAGGTCACCAGCGTCAGCAGTGCCACCAGCGTGCCAAAGGCGGAGATCACAATCCACGGTGCTGTGCGCAGGTTGGCGGTGCCCTGTTTGAGCAACTCGCCCAGGCTGGGCGTGGGCACGGGCAGCCCGAAACCCAGGAAATCCAGCGCCGTGATAGCGGAAATGGCCGCTACCACGGTGAAAGGCATGAAGGTGATGAGTGTCGACAGCACGTTGGGCATGATGTGGCGGAAGATGATGCGCGTGTTGGAGGCCCCGATAATGCGTGCGGCAGCCACGTAGTCCCGGGCCTTTTCCTTGTAGGTTTCCGTGCGCATGTAATACGTCATGCCTGTCCAGGAGAACAGCACCATCACCAGCAGCAGAATGCTGATGCGCGTCGGCACAGCCACCGTTGAGGGAATGACCGAGAAAATGATAATAACCATATACAGGAAGGGCACGTTGGACCAGATCTCGATCACGCGCTGCAGTGCGAGGTCGAAGACCCCGCCGAAATAGCCCATGGCGCAACCGATCGCGATGCCGATCAGGTAGACGGACAGTGTAAAGCCGAGGGCAAACAGCAGCGCGATACGGGTGCCGTAGAACAGCCGCGCCAGAATGTCGCGGCTGGTGGTGTCGGTGCCGAGGTAATGCTGCGCTTCAGCGCTGGGTGGCTGGGGTCGGAACACGCCGCCGGCGGCGGCATTGTTCTCGTAGGGATTGTAGGGTATCAGGGGCAGCAGCAGCCAGTTGCCCTCATCGGCCGCGGCGAAGCGCGCCTGCAATTCGCGGTAGTTGGTTTCGTACTGGTAGTCGAGGCCGAAGTCGGTGCCCGGATGGAAGTCACCGTAAGTGGGGAAATACAGCTCGCCCTGGTAGCTGACCACCAGGGCCCGGCTGTTGATCAGCAGTTCGCCGCAGGCGAGCAGTGCCGAGAGGCCCACGAGGATCAGGAAGCTGTAGTAGCCGCGCCTGATCTGCCGAAAGCGCCGGAGCTTCTTGCGCGTTTGTGGGGTGAGGTTCAGCACGGTCTACTGGAACCGTATCCGTGGATCGACCAGCGCGACCAGAATGTCCGAGAGGATGTTGCCAATCAGCAGCAACAGGCTGGCCAGCAGCACTACGCCCATGACCACCGGGTAGTCGCGATCGAGGATCGCGGTCAGACCCAGCAAGCCAAAGCCGTCGATATCGAAAATGGTTTCAATGAGGAATGAGCCGGAGACCAGCAGCGTGATGTTCTGGCCGAAGGTGGTGGCGATGGGGATCAGCGAGTTGCGCACGGCATGACGGGTGACCGATTGCCGGAACGACACCCCCTTGGCGATTGCGGTGCGTATGTAGTCTGCCGCCAGGTTGTCCATCAGGTGGTTTTTCAGTAGCAGCGTGACCAGCGCAAAACTGCCCACGAGGTAGCAGATGAGGGGCAGTATCGAGTGGCTCAGCAGGTCTAGCGCCTGTGCCCCCGGGGACAGGTCCCGAACGTCGTAACTGACGAACCCGCCCATGGGAAACCAATCGAGGCGTACCGAAAACAGCAGTATGAGGAGTGAACCCAGGGCGTAGCCGGGAATGGCATAGCCGATGAAGATCAGCACCGAGCTGATATTATCGACAAAGGTGCGATGGCGTATGGCTTTGAGTATGCCCAGGGGTATGCACACGGCATAGGTGATCATCAGGGTCACCAGCCCGTAGTAGAGCGACACGGGAAAGCGTTCACTGATCACGTCCCAGACCGGCTCGTTGTAGCGATAGGAACTGCCCAGGTCCCCGCGCAGCACCTTGCCCAGCCAAGCGGCGTAGCTCTGCAGTACGGGCTTGTCGAAGCCGTAGTACTCGCGCAGGCGATCCAGTTGTGCCTCGGAAATGGCCATGCCCTGACCCGCCATTTGCGAGCCGCCGCCGGACAGGTTCATCTGCTGGGTTTCCATGATGGCGCGTTCGAGCGGGCCACCCGGCACCAGGCGGGTAATGGCGAAGACGATAATGGTCACGCCAATGAGTGTGGGGGGAACGAGCAACAGGCGTCTGAGAAAGTAGTCGCGCATGCGATGTCCGGTGTAGCCTCGGTCGTGTTCCCTGCTGTACGGTGCGCCAGCGTGACGTTGGATGGTGCCACAAAGCCACCCTTGGGCAAAGCCTTGGTCGCAATCTCATCCGCTCTGGTGCCCGCCGCTGCAAACCGCAACTGACGCCGCCTCCTAGCGGTTGCTGTTCAGGCGCTGCTGGCGTCGCCAGTCCCAGGGTGGCATGGGATCGTCGGCCGCCCATAAACCGCGTCGCGCCGAGCGCGCGTCCCGTTCGGCGGCTTCCAGGGCGTGCTCCTGGCGCGCGAAATACTGGTACCACCAGGCGTGGCCCTGCTGCACCATTGCCAGGTTCACGTTGCGCCCTTCGGCATAGACCGTGCCGACCTTGCGGCCGTAGTCGTCCTCTTCAATGACCACCACGCCGAGGCGTTTACCCGACACCAGCGCGACCAGCGCCTCCCTGGCGCGATCGCCGTGGGGCTGGTCCCTCTCTGGGGCGTCAATGCCGTAAAAGCGCACCTTGTGCTGCGTGTTGCCTGCATCCAGCAGCGACAGGGTATCCCCATCGGCGATCCTGACCACGCGACCCGTGAGGTCGAACTGTGTGGGCGCTTGCCCCTCGCGCGCGGCGCCTGCGGTTTCCAGCGAGTCCACCGCCTTGCCCCAGCCAGTGCCCTCTCCGCGAGTGCCGGATAATGTATCCAGTGCCTGTCTGTGCCAGTTGATTTCGCCGTCGGTCGCGAGCTGGAACAGGCTGAGGGCCAGCAACACCACGGCGATGCGCACCAGGTTGCGAGGGGAGAGCATGGAGAAGCGTTTCATAGGCGTGGCGTGTGTCGGGTCAGGTGGCACTATACCGCAGCCGTTGGCGCGAGCGCACGGCGGCCCGGCACTGGGGGTTCAGGCCTTCAGCGAGCTCGGCGTAATACTCAGGGTCTCCCCTTCGCCGCTCACCATGATTTCGCCGTCACTGAGGGTGCACTGCAACTGCAGTCCCGGGCGGGCCATGTCTGCCAGGGAGCGCAGGCTGCTGTCGCCAACCTGCCATACGCTGAGGTGTTTGAACCGTTCCAGGGCGGCGCCGTGCTTCTGCCACCACACCGGTACTGCGCGGTCGCCGTAAGTGTATAGAATCACTTTTTGCCCGCGCGAACAGGCCTTGCGCAGTCGGTCGGGGTCGGGCGTGCCGAGCTCGATCCACAGCTCGATGCTACCGGTGAGGTCTTTCTGCCACAGGTCGGGCTCGTCGTCGGTGCTGATACCGCGGCCAAAGCTCAATTGCTCGTTGGCATGCAGGGCGAACGCCAGTACGCGCAGCATCATGCGCTCCTCGGTTTCCGAGGGGTGGCGCGCCAGTGTGAGTGGAAAATCGCCATAGACGTGACGGTCGAGGTCGGCGACGTTGAGGTCCATTTTGAAAATGGTCGATTTCAGGGCCATGGTACGGAGCTGCTCGTGAGGCGGGTGCGCACTATAGCCCAGCGCAGCGGCTCAGGCACGTGGCACTGCGCTGCGGGCACGCAGGCGTGGTATCAGCGCCGGTGTCCGCGCCTTGTAGGCCTGCCAGTCCGGGTTTTGCCCCCAGCGTTGCTCGGCCTTGCGCTCCAGCAGCGGTATGCCGCTGACGCGGGTTAACAGCAGAAACACGAACAGCGGTGAGATCAGCGTGGCCCACTGCCAGCCTGCAAGTGCCGGCAGGGCCATCAGTGCAATGCCGAGCCAGAGCAGGATCTCACCGAAATAATTGGGGTGGCGGCAGTAGGCCCAGAGCCCGGTATCGATAAAGCGCTCCGCGCTGTTTGCGTGTCGAAAGCGCCGCTTCTGCTGGTCGGCGACCACTTCCACCACAAAGCCGAGCAGCCATAGGGTCAACCCGGTGATCGCCAGGCCTCCGGGTTCGGCTGCACGCCCGCTGCTGATGGCCGCCAGTGCGCAGCCGGCAGTAATCACCACCCAGAGCCCCTGCAGGGTCCAGGTGAACAGGAAACGGCCGGCATAGGGCTTGATCCGGTCGAAGCGGGAGTCTTTGCCATCGGCGCGAATGCGCAGAAACAGGAAGCTGCCCAGGCGCAGTGCCCACAGGCTGATGCAGCCTGCCAGCAACAGGCCCAGCACGCTCCGGTCGGGTGTCAGGGCCACGGCCAGCCAGGTGACCGACAGGTAGGTGAGGGCGCCGGTCAGGTCGTAGAAAGCTTCGGTTTGCAGTCGCCAGGCAGGGAGGAAGGCCAGCCACTGGATTGTGAACGCCAGCAATGCACACAGGGCAAACACCGGTATTCCCTGCCAGCTCGCGCCGGTGTGGCTGCCCGCGGCGGCCATGCCCAGGCCGAGGCCGAGTACAACGCCAAAACGTAGCAGTGTTTGCCCCATGCCGGTATCTCCGCAGTGCTGGCGTTCTACCCGGCGGCAGAGGTGCCCAGAATCTGGGCGACGAATTGCAGGTGTTCGGCGGCTTCGTGCCCCAGTGGCGTGAGGAAGCCGCCGTCTTCCTGGTCGATCAGGCCCTTGCCGTACAGGCGCTGCGCCGCCGCAATCATCTCCGGATTCGCATTACTGTGCACCTTGAGGCCCACTTGCGCGCTGCTGAGGTCGAACTTCAGCAGCAATTCGATTTCCTCTATCTGTTCTCTGGGCAAGGTCATGTTCTTCTCTCGTATGAGCGGGCTTTCAGCATAGCGGAAATACGTCGTGGCTGCGCGCACAGCGGCTGCGAATGCGGGTCAGTCCAAGCGCTGCGCAATGGGCACCGGCTCCAGGCGCACGATGGCCGAGGGTTTCGCACCTCTATCGTCCAGTGCGAGATAGAGATATCCGTCCGGGCCGGTGCGCACGTCGCGCAGACGCCCGATGTCGCGCGCAAGCGTCTCCTCGTGTACAACCTTGCCGTCCTCCATGCCCAGCAACGTCAGTTGCTGTCCGGACAGGCCGCCGGCAAACAGGTACCCGTCCCAGTTCGGGAACGCGCTGCCCCGGTACAAGGCCAGGCCGGAGGTGGCAATCGAGGGCACCCAGATCTTCAGCGGCTGTTCCATGCCGTCCGCGTGTGTGGTGGCGTGAATGGTGGTGCCGACGCCGTAGTTCACGCCATAGCCGATTACCGGCCAGCCGTAGTTTGCGCCGCGTGTAATCCGGTTGAGTTCATCGCCGCCCTGAGGGCCGTGTTCGGTGATCCACAGGGTGCCGCTCGCGCGATCCAGGGCCATGCCCTGCGGGTTGCGGTGGCCGTAACTCCAGATCTCCGGCAGTGCCTTGGCGTCTTGCACGAACGGGTTGTCGGCAGGTATGCGACCATCGTCGTGCAAACGGACGATCACGCCGTGATGATCCGAGAGCTGCTGTGCGGGATGCGCGGGCAGGTCGCCTGTGGGCGGTACCTGGCGGTCGCCCACGCTGATGAACAGATAGCCCTGCTGGTCAAAGGCCAGGCGGGAACCGTAGTGCCCGCGGCCGCGGGACTGCGCCACGAAAACATCTTCCACGTCGCTCAGTGCGCCATCGCTATAGCGGCCGCGAATGACCGCCGTGGTGGATTCTTCATCCTCCAGCGGCTTCGAGTAGGACAGATAGAGCAGACGATTGCTGGCAAAGTCCGGGTGCAGCACAACATCCAGTAAGCCACCCTGGCCTTTGTAGAAGACTTCCGGCACGCCGCTCACCGGCTGCTCCAGCAAACGGTCGTCGCGCACAATGCGCAGGCGGCCCGGCTGTTCGGTCACAAGCATGTCGCCGTTGGGCAGGAACGCCATTGACCAGGGTCGAATCAAGCCGTCCACCACCGGCACGATGCGGTAGTCATGGTAGGTGGAATGGCGGACTTCCTGGGATTGACCGGAGGCAGCGCCGGCAAACAGCAGCAGGGCGCAGGGGAGTAGTGTTCTGGCCAGGGCTCGCATGAGTCTCTCTCAGTGACAGTACAGAGAACAGTATAGCGACTTGTGTGCGGATTCTCGAAGTCCCACTCGGCCAGATGGATCTTGCTTCCTGCACCCGCCGGTGTAAGTATCGTCGGCAATCGTTTCGGATGTGTGGTGTCATGTTGTTGCGCGCGCTTGTTGTTGTGGTTTGCCTGCTCGGCTCTCTTTCGGTTCGGGCAGAGGAGGCTTTTGCGGCTTGCCTGGAGGCCCTGCAGGGACAGGCGCGAGCAGCTGGAGTGGCAACGCAGATAGTGGATGATGTGGTGCCTACGCTGCAGCAGCAGGCGCGTGTGCTGGAGCTGGACGGCAAGCAGCCGGAATTCGTCCAGACCTTCGCCCAGTACTTCAATGCGCGTGTGTCCGAGAGCCGCATCGAGCAGGGCAGGGCGCTGTACGCGCAGCACCGTGAGTTCCTGGCACAGCTACAGCGGGAATACGGCGTACCCGGTCACTACCTCGTGGCTTTCTGGGGGTTGGAGACCAATTTCGGCTCCTATCTCGGGCGCATGCCTACGCTTGATTCCCTGGCGACCCTGGCCTGCGATACCCGCCGCGCCGATTTCTTCGGCACTGAATTCATCGCCGCACTGCAGTTGCTGGAGCGGGAGGGCTTGAGCCCTGTCGACATGCAAGGCTCATGGGCCGGCGCTGTGGGGCACACCCAGTTCATGCCCTCCAACTATCTGCGCTATGCGGTTGACGGTGACGGTGATGGCCGGATCAACCTGTGGCGCAGCGAGCGCGACGCCCTGGCGTCCGGCGCGCGCTTCCTGCGCGACCTGGGTTGGGTTCCGGCGCTGCGCTGGGGCCGTGAAGTGCGCCTGCCAGCGGAGTTTCGCTACGAGTTGGCACTGTCCGGCGAGGCCTTGCCGCTCGCCGAGTGGGCGCGTCTGGGGGTGATGCGCAGTGACGGCGCAGCCCTGCCCACCGCGGAGCTGCAGGCGTCGCTGCTGGTGCCCGCCGGCGCGTCGGGACCGGCGTTTCTCGAGTATGACAATTTCGACGTGATCATGCGCTGGAACCGCTCCGAGTCCTACGCACTGTCGGTGGGGCATCTGGCAGACCGTATCGCGGGCGCCGGGCCTCTGCAGCAGGCGCCGCCGGCGAGCCAGCAGCCGCTGGCGCGCGCGGATGTGCTGGCTCTGCAGCAGGGGCTGAATGCACTGGGCTTCGACGCCGGCGCCGAGGACGGCCTGTTCGGCTCGGGAACGCGTGCCGCCCTCAGTCGCTTCCAGCGCAGCGTGGGCGCCGTGGCGGACGGCTATCCCAGCGCGGAGATCCAGCAGCGCCTGCAGGAGGTAGTACGCGGCAGTCTGCAGGACTCGGCGGGCGCTGCGGGAGACAGCTAACGCTCCAGCGTCGGCTGCAGCATGTCATCGTGCTCGGCCATGTTCCAGGGCAGGCTGGCTGGGGAGATATGCAGGAAATGCAGGTGTTTCTCCAGCTGGTCAAGGATGTCGGTGATGATGTCGTGCTGGTCGAAGCCGTAGATGTCATAGGACTGTCCGCCCCGGCGCAGGAACACTTCGGCGCGGTAGTAGTGCGCAACGTCCGCGCCGTGATGTGTCATCTCCGGGAACGCGTAGTGGGGCAGGCTGTGCTCCAGCAGGCGAATCTCGTAGATAAAGTCCACGGCCTCCTCTTTGGTTACCTCCAGCCACAGGCGTGCGGGTGCCTCTTCTTCGTGAAGCGTTGCATGCCATCCCTGCTTGTCGAGTTCGCGCTGTACACGCCACATGGCCTTGCGCACGGTGGTGGTGACGAACTGTTCAACGTCTTCCCTGTCCGGGAATGTGACCAGCCCCGCCAACCGTCGCCGCCAGAGGCCGCGGCCGCTGGTGCCGGATAGGCGGGTTTGCACGCCGGTGTTCAGGCTGGTGTGGTGGTGGCCCTCAATGACCAGTGCGCGCCACATGCCCAGCGCTGCGGCAATCATGATCAGGGAAAACGGCAGGGCACTGGCGATGGTCATGGTTTGCAGTGCACCGAGGCCGCCGGCGAGCAGGAGGGCGGCGGCCACTGCCCCTTCGCTGCTGGCCCAGAACACGCGCTGCCAAACCGGCGTCACAGGAGCGCCCCCTGAGGCGAGGGAGTCAATCACCAGTGAACCGGAGTCTGAGGAGGTGACAAAGAAAGTGACGATGAGAATCACCGTCAGGAAGGAGACCACTGCAGAAAAGGGCAGCCGCTCGAACAGTTTGAACAGCGCCACGGCATGGTCTGCCTGCACTTCGCCGATCAAGGTGTGATAGCCCTCGTTCATGATCAGGTGCAGCGCGGTGTCGCCAAAGATGGAAAACCACATGAAGGTGAATATCGTGGGCACGAACATCACGCCGACGACAAATTGCCGTATGGTGCGACCCCGGCTGATCTTGGCAATGAACAGGCCGACGAAAGGTGCCCAGGCGATGGTCCAGCCGAAGATGAACAGGGTCCAGTTGCCAATCCAGTCACTGCGCGAATAGGCCTGCAGGTTGAAAGTGCGCTCGACGATGTGGTTCAGGTAGCTGCCCGTGTTCTGCAGAAAGCTCTCCAGAATGTGCACCGTGGGGCCCACGCTGAAGACGAACAGCATCAGCGCTACCGCCAGCGCCATATTGAGGATGGATAGCCGTTTGACGCCCTTGTCCATGCCGGCCACCACGGAAAAGATCGCCAGCCCGGTGATGACCACGATGGCGATGATCTGCACGGTCACGTTGACGGGAATCTGCGGCCACAGGTAGTTGATGCCGGCGTTGATCTGCGCGACCGACAACCCCAGCGTGGTGGCAATGCCGAACATGGTGCCCAATATCGCGAACACATCCACTGCGTGGCCGATCGGCCCGTGGATACGGTCGCCGATCAGCGGGTAGAGCGCCGAGCGGATGGACAGGGGCAGGCCGTGACGAAACGCAAAATAGGCGAGCACCAGGCCCACCAGCCCGTAAATGGCCCAGATGTGAAAGCCCCAGTGGAAAAAGGCGATCTGCATGGCCTGGCGCGCCGCGTTCACAGTTTCTGCGGCGCCCGCAGGCGGAGATGAGTAATGCAGCACGGGCTCGGCGACGCCGAAAAACAGCAGCGCAATGCCGTAGCCGGCGGAAAAGAGCATGGCGAACCAGGCGGGGAAGCTGTATTGCGGGTCGGCGTGGTCCGGCCCCAGCTTGATATTGCCCCAGCTACTGAAAGCCACCACAACAATGAACATCAGGAAGAATGCCACCGACAACATGTAGAACCAGCCGAAGGTAGTGGTAATCCAGGCCAGGGACGAACTGAACAATTGTCCCGCGAGATCCGGGCTGCTGATAGTGCCGACAACAAGCAGCACAATCACCACGAGCGCCGGAATAAACACCGGAAGCAGGACCGTAGAGCGGGGTGTTACGGCGGGTTGCGCCTCGTTCATGCAGGGTTCCTCAGCCCGCACTCAAGGTCGGACTCAATTCACGGGAGCGCCAAGCAGGGTAGCAGACGGGGCCGCACAGGTGTACCGCGGCAAAGTGGGGCGCCGTGGGCAATTCTGTTACTGTGCAGCTTCGCCTGCCCCTGCGTTCCTGCCGGGGCGTTCGAGTTAATAACGGAGACCCCCCATGACTGTTCCCGAGAACCGCCAATTCCGCCTTAAGGCGCGCCCCACTGGCCGCATTGAGCGCAGCCATTTCGATTTCGCCACCCAGCCCGCGCCTGAGCCGGGCCCGGGGCAGGCACTGGTGCGGGTGCAATACCTCAGCCTGGATCCGACCAACCGTATCTGGATGAGTGACATGGATCAGTACATGCCGCCGGTTGCCATTGGTGAAGTGATGCGCGGTGGCGGCATTGGCGTGGTGGTGAAGTCGGAGTCCGACCGCTATCAGGTAGGCGATCATGTCATGGGCTTGACCGGCTGGCAGGACTTCTGCCTGGCTGATGAGGGGGAGAATGCCATGGCGGTACTGCCCGCCAACCTGCCCATTCCACTGTCGGCGATGCTCGGTGCCTGCGGTATGACCGGTCTCACGGCCTACTTCGGGCTACTGGAAATCGGCCGGCCGCAGGTGGGAGAGACGGTACTGGTCTCCGCCGCTGCCGGCGCGGTGGGCTCGGTAGTCGGGCAGATCGCCAAAATTCGTGGTTGCCGCGTTGTGGGCATAGCCGGCGGTGAAGCGAAGTGTCGCTACCTGCTCGACGAACTCGGTTTTGATGCAGCGGTGGATTACAAGGCCAGCGACTGGCGTGAACAGCTGGCTGCAGCCACCCCGGACGGTATCGACGTCAACTTCGAGAACGTGGGGGGCGAGATCATGGAAGCGGTGATGGCGCGGATGAACCTGTTCGGGCGCATGCCCCTGTGTGGCATGATCTCCGGCTACAACAGCGGCGAACCGATGCGCGCGGATTTCTCATCCATCCTCATGCGTCGTATTGAAGTACGGGGCTTTATTGTCTCCGACTTCATGGACCGTTTCCCCGCCGCTACGCAAGAGCTGGCAACGTGGTACCTCGAGGGCCGCCTGAAGCATCAGGAAACCGTCATCGATGGCCTGGAGCAGGCCCCCGAGGCGGTCAACCTGCTGTTCGACGGCGGCAACAGGGGCAAGCTGGTGGTGCGGGTCAGCGAGGACTGACGCAGCGGCGTTCAGAAGGTGGTGTGTCCAACAGGGACTGCAGGAGTACGGGACGGTCGGTCATTATAGCATCGACCCCCAGCGCCATCATCTGCAGCATGTCTTCGCAGGCATTGATGGTCCACACCTGAACGGCCAGGTTGGCGGCATGTGCGTCGGCGACAAAATCCTCGTTCACAACCTGCAGGAAGAAGTCATCGGGCAGCTGCCCGTCGCCGGTAATCTGGCTGGTGTCAGGAGGCACCTGGAAGGACACGTGCTCCGGGACCGGCGGGATAATGCCGGGCCCTTGCGCGCCCAGTACCAGGCCGGTGCCCTGGCCCAGAGGCACCGACGTGGGGATGCAGGGTGCGGCCTGCTTGAAGACCGTGGCGGCTTCGTCGACGAATGACGCCGCGATGATGTCGCTGGTACGCCCGTAGCGCAACAGCAAGGTCGCGATCTGTTGTTCGTAGTCGCCAGTACCGTCGAGGTCGGGTTTCAATTCCACGTTCAGGAGATTTCCCGCAAAGCGCTGTAGCGCTTCCTCCAGGGTGGGGATACGGAAATCCTCCCGGCTGTACCCGGGGGGCGGTGGGCGATCGCCGGTGGCGATGCCGCGAAACACATAATCGGTCTCCGGGCGATCGCGCGGAGTGCCAACGCCAGGCACAAACCAGTACGCGGCGTCGAGCTCGCGCAGCTCAGCCAGCGTCAGGTCCACAACCTGCCCCTCGCCATTGGTGGTGCGATCCACGCTCAGGTCGTGGAGGATCACCAGCTCGTTGTCGAGGGTCTGGTAGACGTCCATTTCCAATACGTCGGCGCCAACCGTGGCCACTTCGGCGTAGGCATAAAGCGTATTTTCGGGAAAGTCGATAACGCCGCCCCGGTGGGCGTAGTTGAGCGGATCGGCACCGTACACGCGCCAGGGGTTGGGCTCCTTCAGCGCCGGGCTCGTGCACTGTGCATCGTCATTGGCGATGGTGCCCAGCGCCGTGTCACTGGTGGCTTCTGCGTTGCCGTCAACGGTGTATACCAGGCGCAGCGTCTTGGCCGGCTCGTCAGCGGCGTTGCCAAATACATCAACGGTAATAGTAGCGCTGAGTGCCCCAGGCTCGAGGGTGACTTCACCGTCGGCAGGGAGGAAGTCGGTATCGGGCTGTGCGCTGTCGCCCTCCGTGCGGTAGCGTACATGCACGGCGGCCGGCTGAGCCTCGGTCATGCTGACCCGAAAGCGGAGCGCATTCATTTCCCCGGGTGAACCCTCGGGGATTGCGGTGGGCGCTATGCTCAGCGATGAAGGCGCCACTGGCGGCGGTGGTGGTGTATCACTGCCGTCGGAACAGCCTGTCAGTAAAGCAATGGCGACAGGAAGAAGTAGCGGTCGGGATGTAATCACAGTGAAGGGTTCCTTGCTGGAAGGCGCATAACGCTACGCAATTTCCGTGACAATCTCTAGCGCGTCTCGTTAGCGAATAGCAACAGGGTTGATAATGGCCTGCACGGCACCGACAAAGCGTGGCTGCCCGAGCACAAACAGGAACTCCTGCACCTGATCCGCCACCAGGGCGCGCGTGTCCATGTTTTCCAGTATGTAAACGCCCTGGCGTGCGAGCAGTTCCTGATGGGCCGGGAACAGTACCTCGGCTTTATCGCCGGGCAGGGCGTCGAGCCCCCAGGTGTCTGCCCCCACCGCGACCACGCCGAGCTCCCCCAGGTAGCGTGCGCCGTCCTCACCCAGGCCGGGTTCGCCCGCCATGAAGCGGGCCGGGTCGCTGTCGGCGATCGACAGCCAGCCGGTATGGAACAGCACCACGTCACCCTGTTTCAGGTGCACATTCTGGGCGCGGGCAGCGGCTTTGATGTGTTCACTGTTGAACACGGTGCCCGCATCCAGCATGGGTTGGTTGAAGTGTGCGGCCATGTTGAGCAGCACGCCGCGGCTGACGATGGGGGGCAGGCTGTCGATGCTGAACGTGGTGAGGCCGGTCACTGTGACGAATTCGCTGGCGTGCTTGCCGTTGTAGTAGCGATGATCGATGCCGAGGTGGCCGAGGCCATCGATCTGGCTGCCGATACCCATCCAGGTTTGCAGCAGGTCGTCGTTGGAGGTCATACGATTCGAAGCCATCGGTGTGCCCAGGCCGTCATCCAGTTGCAGCACGGTCATGGCGTAACGGCGCGGCCCGTAGGCAGGTGAATTCGGCCCCGTCGGTACGCCGAGGGCGTAGGTTTTACCGGTGGTCACCAGCCGCGCGGCCTCCACGACAATCTCCGGTGAGAGGAAGTTGATGGCGCCCAAAGTGTCATCCGCGCCGTGGCGAGAGGGGTACCAGTCATCCGCCAGAGCCGGGGTCGCGAGTAGCAGTGCTGCCAGAAGTGTTCCCAGTTGAGCCTTGCGTGAAGCTTTCATGCCGAGGTTCCTCAGTCTTGTTATCGTTGCGGCCTGTAGTCGCCAGCCGCTCTGGGATAGCATACGGTGCCAGACCCCGTCGACCAAGAGGATTCACCCGTCATGAAAATCATTGTTGCGCTGGCGCTGATCTGGCTGGCAGCGACGGCTAGCGCTGAGCAGGTCGTCATGCCCGTGAGCTTTGACGAGGTGTTGGCCGCGCCGTCTGCGTCGCACAGTGGGCAGTTTGCCTACGGTGCGGCAGAGAGCCAGTATGCCCGGCTCTGGCGGGCGCCTGTTGCCCACGAGCCGGCGCCGGTAGTGGTTCTGGTGCACGGCGGTTGCTGGCTGCAGGCGTACGACGTGGCACATATCGCGCCGCTGGCCAGCGCGCTTGCCGCGGCGGGTTTCGCGGTGTGGGCGCCTGAATACCGGCGGCTGGGTGAGCCCGGGGGCGGCTGGCCGGGCAGTGCCGAAGATGTGCTGGTGGCGGTTCAGGCCCTGCGTGAATTGGGCCCGGCCCATGTGGACCTGCAACGCGTGGTGCTTGCCGGGCACTCCGCGGGCGGTCAGCTCGCGCTTTGGGCCAGTACAGCGTTACCCGGCGATGGCGAGGCTGGCCTGCGGGTGCGTGGGGTTATCGGGCTTGCGGCCATCACCGACCTTCACGACTATGCGGCGGGCAATAACAGCTGCCAACAAGCCGCTTTGCGTTTTCTCGGCGGACTGCCCGACGAGGTGCCCGCGCACTATGCTGCGGCGTCCCCGCGAGAATTGACCCTGCCGCAGGCGACCATTCTGCTGCATGGCGATGTCGATCCCATCGTGCCTCTCGCCCAGGCACGGGCGATCACGGCGGCCGAGACGCGGGTTGTGGAGGGCGCGGGACATTTCGACCTGATTCACCCCGATACGGCCGCTTTCCCCGCGCTTGTGCGGGCACTGAACGATGTGCTGGAGCAACCATGAAAGACGCCGCCTCACTGGATGCAGACGATGCCCTCGGGTATCTGCGCGGACGTTTTCAGCTGCCAGCAGACACCGTCTACCTCGACGGCAATTCCCTCGGTGTGCTGCCGGCGGCCGTACCGGCGCGGCTGGCACAGTTACTTCGCGACGAGTGGGGCCAGGACCTCATCAGCAGCTGGAATCGCCACGACTGGATCGGGATGCCGGTTGCCGTTGGCGAAAAAATTGCCGGGCTGCTCGGCGCCGGCCCCGGGCAGGTAATTTGCTGCGACAGTATTTCGGTCAACCTGTTCAAGCTGCTCACCACCGCGCTGCAGTTGCGGCCCGGGCGCACCGTGATTCTCAGCGAAGAGGGCAACTTTCCCACCGATCTGTACCTCACCCAGGGCATCAGTGACCTGCTCGGTACTGCGCGCTGCTCGGTGCGCAGTGTGCCGCCGGAGGAGTTGATCAGCGCCATGGCCGAGGATGTCGCCGTGCTCATGCTCACCCAGGTGAATTTCCGCGACGGCAGCCTGCACGATATGCAGGCACTGACGCGTGCGGCGCATGACCGGGGCATCCTTGTACTCTGGGATCTGGCCCACAGCGCCGGTGTGCTGCCGATTGAACTGGATGCCTGGCAGGTGGATATGGCGGTGGGCTGCGGCTACAAGTTTCTCAATGGCGGGCCGGGCGCGCCGGCCTTTGTCTACCTGGCATCGCGTCATCAAAACCAGGTGGCGCAGCCGCTGTGTGGTTGGCTGGGGCATGCGCAGCCCTTTGCCTTCGAGCCGGGCTATCGCCCCGCGGCGGGGGTGCAGCGCTACCTTGCCGGGACCCCGGGTATCCTCGGCATGGCCGCCCTGGACACGGCTCTGGACTGTTTTGCCGGTGTGTCGATGACCGCCCTGCGCGCAAAGTCCCTCGCGCTCTCTGGTTATTTCATCAATGGCCTGCAGGAAGAATTGCACGGTGGTGTGCTGCGCCTGCTCACGCCGCGCGATGCGTCGCGCCGGGGCAGCCAAGTGGCGCTGTCGCACCCTCACGCCTGGGGGGTGTCTCAGGCGCTGATTGCCGCCGGGGTTATTGTCGATTTTCGTGAGCCGGACGTTGTGCGTTTCGGGTTCGCGCCGCTGTACAACAGCTTCTCTGACGTGGCTTATGCGCTTGGCCGGCTGCGGCACATTCTCGCCACCGAGGCTTACCGCGATGCCCGCTTCAGTGAGCGGCCCCGGGTCACTTGAATACCCACTCGTCCCGGCGGCTGCTATCCTGCCGTTGCCGCGATCCTGCCTGCCGGAGACTGTCATGCCCTGTTTATTGCGCCACCGAGCCCTGCTCATTGCCGTTGCTTTTTTTTCACCGCTTGCCTGGACGGCGGATGCCCGCGAGCAACTGCACACACTGCTGGATGAGTACTGGGCGCGCGCAACGCAGGAGCAGGTGTTTTTTCGCACCGACCCGGATGCTTTCCGCCCGGCAGGCAAATTACCCGACCTGAGCCCGGCGGGCCGTGAACGGCGTCGTCAGTTCAATGCAGAGATGCTGGAGCGACTGGACGGAATCGATACCGGCGCGCTCACCGGCCAGGATGCCATCAGCGCGCGACTGTTCCGCTACGAGCGCGAGACGGAGCGCGCGAGCTATGGCTACCAGGACCACATGTTCCTTATCACCAGCCTGTTTGGCTACCACAGCTACTTCGCCAATGCGCCGGCGAACATGCCCTTTGCTACGCTTGCGGACTACGAGCAGTACCTGGTCAGCCTGGCCGACTTTCCGCGCTACAATCGCGAGCAGATAGCCGCGCTGCAGGCCGGGGTGGACAGCGGGTTCACGCAGCACTGCGGTGCGCTGGGGGGTGTGGAGGCGAGCATTGCCGAGTTGCTGGTGGAAAGCCCCGAGCAGAGCAGCCTGTATGCGCCCTTTGTTGCGCTGCCCGATGCCGTGCCGGCCGCTGAGCACGCACGCCTGCGCGATCGCGGGGAGGCGCTTATCGCCAACGCGGTGTTGCCCGCCTACCGCGAACTGTTCGCCTTCTACCGCGACCGCTACCTGCCGGCGTGTCGTGAGCAGGTGGGAATCACCAGCGTGCCGGGTGGCGATGCCTACTACGCGTATCTTCTCAATTACTTCACCACGACGGACCTGAGCGCGGAGGATATCCACGAATTGGGCCTGCGGGAAACCGAGCGTATCCGCGGTGAAATGGCGGAGATCATCGCCCGCACCGGCTTTCAGGGCAGTTTCCGCGGCTTTCTCGACCAGCTGCGCGCGGCCCCTGAGTCCTACGCTGGCTCCGCTCAGGAGCTGATGGAGAAAACCGCCCTGGTGGCCAAGCGAGCAGACGGCATGATGCCGCGCTTTTTCGGCCATCTCGCACGCAATACCTACGAAATCCGCAATGCACCGGGGCGGGGCGCCTATTACGTTAGTGGCCCCGCAGACGGGCGCACCGCCGGGGTGTACTTTATCGATGCCAGCAGTTTTCCGTCGCAGCCCCTGTACGCACTGGAGGCGCTCACCCTGCACGAGGCTGTACCCGGTCATCACCATCAGTCGGCACTGGCGCTGGAGCTTGATTTGCCCGCATTCCGCCGCCCGCTGTACCACGCTGCGTTCGGCGAGGGCTGGGGCTTGTACGCTGAAAGCCTGGGCAAGGAGATGGGTTTCTACACCGACCCGCACAGTGACTTCGGGCGCCTGACCTATGAGATATGGCGCGCCAACCGGCTGGTCATCGATACCGGTCTGCACGCGTTTGGCTGGTCGCGCCAGCAGGCCATAGACTACCTGCTGGAAAACTCCGCGTTGTCAGAGGCAGAGGTGGTATCGGAAGTGGACCGCTATATTACCTGGCCCGGCCAGGCCACGGCGTACAAGATAGGCGAGTTGCGCATTCAGGCGCTGCGGCAGCGAGCGCAGGAAGCGCTGGGTAGCGGCTTCGACCTGCGAGCCTTCCACGATGTGGTAGTCGGTAATGGCTCGCTGGCGATTGCGATTCTGGAAGACGTGGTCGAAGACTGGATTGAGGATCAGCGCGCCGCCCTGTGAGCGTGCTCAGGCGGCGTTGTGATAGACGTTCTGCACATCGTCCAGGTAGTTGAGCATATCCAGCAGGCGCTCCATGACCTGCGCATCCTCGCCCTCAAGTGTCACTGACGCCTGGGGGACGAACTGCACCTCGTCAACTTCAAACTCCAGCTCGCTGAAGGCGTCCAGTAGCGCCTGGCGGGCCTTGAAGTGCTCGGTGTGGGGCACGAAGGCGCTGACGCGTCCCTCCTCACATTCAATGTCGGTCACGTCCACATCGGCATCCATCAGCGCTTCCAGTGCGGCTTCCTCGTCGTCTCCCGGGAAAACCAGAATGGCGCTGTGGTCGAACAGGTGGCTCACGCTGCCCGGTGTGCCCAGCTTGCACTTGGTTTTGGTAAAGCAGTGGCGCACATCGCCGAAGGTGCGGTTCGGGTTGTCGGTCAGGCACTCCACAATCACCATACTGCCACCCGGCCCGAAACCCTCATAGCGGGCAACCGAGAAATCTTCGCCGCCGCCGCCGCTGGCCTTGTCCAGTGCCTTTTCGATCACATGCGCAGGCACCTGGTCCTTGCGTGCGCGCTCAAGCAGGCTGCGCAGCGCGAGGTTGGCATCCGGGTCGGTGCCGCCGGATTTGCCGGTGACGTATATTTCCCGGGCGTACTTGCTGTACACCCGGGCCTTGGCGTCGGATGTCTTGGCGATGGAGTCTTTGCGGTTCTGGTAGGCGCGGCCCATGTGCTGGTCCCGTTGGTCACAGAGCCGCGCATTATAGAGCCTGCCCCCGGGGGCTTGACAAGCACCGGCCCCCTTGGGCAGGTGAAACTGCCGGTTACGGACTCCGGCGAGCCTGCTAGACTACGGCGGCAACACAGCGCGCAGCGCACACGGAGGAGCCTATGAAAAACCGCATGCTAGCGACCTTGCAGGCGCTTGCCTGCCTGATGCTGCTGACCCTGCAACCACAGGCGTGGGCAGCAGAAGAGGGCGTGCTTACGCCACTGAAAGTGCTGGTGCGGAGTGACGATGCCAAGTTTATCGGCAGCAAGGTGGGCGGGCTGCAGGTGCAGGTGCGCGCGGTGGCAACCGGCGAGGTCCTGGCGCACGGCCCGCTGGAGGGCGGCACCGGTGATACCGCCGCCCTGATGCAACAGCCGCAATTGCGTGGGCAGTCGGCGACAACAGGCGAACCGGCGAGCTTCAATGCCGAGCTGGCGCTTGAGCGGCCTACCCGGGTGGAGATTGTCGTGACCGGGCCATTGGGCGTAGCGCAAAGCGCGCAATCGACAGCACTGAGCCTGTGGCTGTTGCCGGGTGAAGATCGTGCGCAGCGTCCGGTGATTCTGCATATGTCCGGGCTGATAGTGGATATGGTCGACTACCAGCTCGCCGCGCAGGCGCTTACCGTTACCGCGCAGGTCACCATGCTCTGCGGGTGCCCTCTCGACCGCGACGGCCTCTGGCCTGTCAGTGATTTCAGCGTGGCGCTGCAGGTGTTGCAGGCGGGTCAGCCTGTGGCGCAGCAAGCTCTGGTGTTCACCGGGGTCGAAAACGAATTTTCCGGCACGCTCACCCTGCCCGGTGCGGGCGATTTTGAGCTGCAGGTCACCGCTATCCAGCGCAGTACCGGCAACGCCGGCGTCTATCAACACCCGTTGCGGGTTCCCGCCGCGGCGCAGCAACCACAGGAGCAGTAAGGCATGAGTGAGTCAAACGAGTATGTGCCACCCAAAGTATGGACCTGGGAGCCCGGCAATGGTGGTCGGTTTGCCAATATCAATCGGCCCATCGCCGGTGCCACGCACGACCACACATTGCCTCGCGGTGAACACCCGCTGCAGCTCTATTCCCTTGCCACGCCGAACGGTGTGAAAGTGACGGTGTTGCTGGAGGAGCTGCTGGCACTGGGTCACCAGGGCGCGGAATATGATGCCTGGTTGATCAACATCCTTGAGGGCGATCAGTTCGGTTCCGGCTTTGTCGAGATCAACCCCAACTCCAAGATTCCCGCACTGCTGGATTGCAGTACCGACCCTGCCACCCGGGTGTTCGAGTCCGGCGCAATACTGCTCTACCTGGCGGAGAAATTCGGCGAATTCCTGCCGGAAGACGCCGGCCCTCGCGCGGAATGCTTTTCCTGGCTGTTCTGGCAGATGGGCAGTGTGCCGTACCTGGGTGGCGGGTTTGGTCATTTTTATGCCTATGCGCCGGAGAAACTCGAGTACCCGATCAACCGTTTCACCATGGAAGTGAAGCGTCAACTGGATGTGCTGGATCGCAACCTCGCCGAGCGGCGCTTCCTCTGTGGCGACCACTACACCATCGCCGATATGGCGAACTGGCCCTGGTATGGCGGCCTGATGCTCGACAACCTGTATGAATCCAAAGAGTTTCTCGATGTGGACTCCTATGTACACGTCAACCGCTGGGCCAGGGAAATCGCCGAGCGGCCCGCGGTGCTGCGCGGGCGCCGGGTGAACCGCGTCTGGGGCGACGAGGAGAAGCGTCACCCCGAGCGCCACTCGGCGCAGGATCTGGATGAGTAGGATGATGGAGTCAAACAGGGTTTGTGGCGGAATGGGAGGCCGGGTCTGATGGCGGGCTCACTACAGGATCAATTGTTACAGGCAGGCCTCGCGGATACGGCCAAGGCCAAGCGTTTGGCCAAGGACAAACGCAAGCAGGCCAATGTGGCGCGTCGTGGCGGGCACGACCCGGCAGAGGAAACCCGCGAGGCCGCACGCCTGGCACAGGCAAACAAGGCTGAACGTGACCGTGAGCTGAACGAGGCGCGCAATGCTGAGGCCTCGCGCAAGGCGATCAACGCGCAGATCAAGCAGCTGGTCGCCAATCACAAACTGCCGCGCGGCAAGGGTGATGTGGGCTTCAACTTCACCGACGGCACCAAGGTCAAGAAGCTGTACGTCACCAGTATGGACCAGAAGCAGCTGGCGGCGGGCAATATCGCCATTGTGAAGCAGGGCGATCAGTATGAAATGCTGCCGCGACCCATCGCCGACAAGATTGCCGAGCGCGATGCCGCGCGGGTGATCATCTGCAGTGAGGCGGACGCCACTGGTCTCAGCGCGGAGGAGCAGGACTGGTACAAGGACTACGAGATTCCTGACGACCTCATGTGGTGAGGGCGCCGGCCCACGCTCCGCTGCTATTGGGCGGGCACAGGGCTCGGCGGGAAGTCGGCCAGCAGTTCGCTGGCAACCTCGGAGGCTACACGGTTCTTGTCGTTGATCGACATGTCCTCTTTCAGGCGGCCCTCGGCGATACCGCGCCAGATGATCTTGCTGCTGCGCGTATCAATGATATCCAGCACCACCGTACCTTCCTTGTAGGTTCTGACGCTGGGGCCGGAGCTGTAGCCCAGGCTCACCGCCGAGCCATACGTGCCGACGCCCACCCCGCCGTGCATACCCGCGGACGGGTAGCCGCTGAAGCTGTCAATGCGCATCTGCTGCTCTTTGGATATGTGGTAGTTCACCCACAGGTCGGCGCGTTCCGTGGTGCTTTCGCGCAGGCCGTGGGCTTTCAGTTCGCGGTCGACATAGGTACGTACGCGCTTGTCGGAGCTGTTGTACTGGCGGTACTCGGCGAGCTCGGAGCCGTGAATGTCGTCGTACCAGCGGTAGCTGCGGAAACTGTTGAAGTCTGCATCGTCGGCATAATCAACCGTGAAGGTGGGTTGACTGCTGCAAGCGATGAGGGTCAACAGCAGCGCAAGGAGCGCGGCGCCGCGCCACAGAAGCTGTGGGGATGGATGAGACATGGCCGTGGGTTCCTGAGTTGTTGGCAGGCTGGTGGGTCATCATAGCGTTGCGCTGCGTTCAGTGCCACGCAAGCGCCGAACTCCGGCAGAATCGGGTCGCAGCCTGGCAGGCCGTGTGCGAGGATGTTCGTGGCAACCAGTGAACGGAGAAGAATAATGACCGAACTTGAACGGATGCTCATCGTGAACGCAGTCCATCAGCTCAAGGGGCGGTATTTCCGTACCCTGGACTGCAAGGACTGGGCGGGTTACGAAGCGGTGTTCGCGCCGGATCTGGTGGCCGATATGCGCGACGCCAGCGGTCAGCGCGATGAATCCCAGCTTATTTTCGGAGCTGCGGCCTACGTTGCCGGCCTCGCCCCCGCGCTGCAGGGCGTGATTACGGTGCACCATGGGCATTCGCCGGAAATCGATGTCCTGTCAGCCACCGAGGCGACCGGTATCTGGGCGATGGAGGATAAACTGTGGCCCGGGGCCGACTCACCTTTACCGTTTCGCTTTCTGCACGGCTACGGCCACTATCACGAGCGTTATGTGCTGTGGGAGGGAGACTGGCGAATCAGCGAGATTCGGTTGAGCAGGCTGCATGTGGAGGTTGAGCATGTCGGCGCATAGGCACCACGACCCTGTTCTTATGCGGGCGCCACTCTATTCCCCGGAACCGGATGAGATATTGTCCGATGAGGCCATCAGCAACCCGCAGCTGCTCTATGCACGCTTGCGTCAGAATGCTCCACTCGCCCGCATCCACGCTTCGGGCGTTCACACCGTGGCAAACTGGTCGCTTATTGAGGAGGTGCTTAAACGGGAAGCGGATTTTTCTGCCAATCTTACCGGCGTGCTCTACCGTGGCCCTGATGGACAGCCACAGTGCTTTGAGCTTCCTTTAAGTCGCGCCAACGAAGTCATCGCGACAGCTGACGACCCGCAGCATGCCGTGCACCGCAGCATACTCCAACCGGCTTTTCTCGCATCGCAGATCAAGGCGATGGAACCTCTGCTCAGGCGCTGGACGACTGCCACATTGCAACCGCTGCTTGAGGCAGGGTCCGGGGATTTTGCCGCAGTCGCTGAACAGGTGCCGGCCCGGGCCGTGGCGCATTTGCTCGGGCTGCCACAAGAGGACCTGCCGCAGCACCGCGTCTGGGCCATGATGGGCGGGGATATTCTCGCAGGACAAATTACCAGTGAAGGGCTGGAATTTCTGGCCACTGAAACCGCCAATATGTCGGCCTATCTGGGCAAGCATCTTGACGATGCCCTGGCCAACATCGACGACTCGGACACCGCACCGATATTGCATACGCTTGCCAGAGCTGTCGTAAGCGGTGAGGTTGACAGAGAACAGGCACTGGGAATGGCAGTCATCCTGTTTGGCGCGGGTGGTGAATCGACCGCCGCCCTGATTGGCTCGATGCTCTACCGTCTGGCCCAGGCTCCTGACATGGCAGACCAGATACGGGAAAAACCCGAGCTGGCGCCATTGTTTGTGGAGGAGGTCATCCGGCTTGAGCCGCCCTTCAAGTTTCACTACCGGTCAGTGCGCCGGCCTTGCAGTCTGGGTGGATACGAACTCGTTCCCGGTGACAGGCTCATGCTGTTGTGGGCTTCAGCCAATCGTGACCCGGAGCGTTTCAGCGACCCGGATGTGCTGCGCCTTGATCGCAAGCACTCCCGGCAGCACCTGGGCTTCGGTCGCGGGTTGCATTTCTGCATCGGCGCGAGCCTCGCGCGATTGGAAGCCAGAATCGTATTGGAAGAACTACTGGCCGACGGCAGGCAGCCAGGCTGCATTGCGGGGCAACCGCCTGTTTATGCGCGCAGCATTTTCGTGCGTCGCCTTCAGAATCTGCCATTGAGGCTCAGTTAGGGGGTGAGTCGGTTTATCACCAGACACCTCAAAGTGAAGCTGCGCAGGGAGTACGCGGTTACCGATGTGACCGGAATGCACCCCTGTGAAAATGGTGGGCCCACCAGGACTTGAACCTGGGACCAATCGATTATGAGTCGACTGCTCTGACCAACTGAGCTATAGGCCCGATAAAGCAAGGGGTGGGATTATAAAGAAGAACCCGGCGCAGTCACAGCCCTTTGGTGGGCGCTGATTGCGCGGTGCATGGCGCCGCGTTTGCTGGCTTCAGCGCTGTGAACGCGCGGTCAGTCGGTCGATATTCTGCTGGATGACGTCATTGATCTCCGCACTCAACCCGCCCAGGTCCAGGCACGCCTGCAGCAGTGCGGCCGCGCGTTCATGGTCCCCCGCCTTGACGGCGAGGTTCGCCCGGTTCAGGCACATGGAGGGTGTGCGGTGCCCGGCGGCGTCTGCGTGTTGGTAGAGGTCGTTGGCGGCGCCGAAATCCTGCGCGCGGTAGCAGGCCTCCGCCGCGCCTTCGAGGCTGTGGCCGGGGCGATAGCCCAGTTCCGCGGCTCGCATGAAATAGTCGCGGGCGCGTGCGCAGTCGTTGGCGTGATACATGGCGCTGGTTGCGGCGATGCTGTAAAGCCTGCCGCTGGGCGCAGCCGCCAGTTCGCGCTCCATCAATTCCAGATAGCGCAGCGAGCGTGCGGCACGCGGCCTCGCGGGGTTGGCGTCAATATAGTGGTGAATAGGCGTATCGAGCGTGCCTTGCCGGTCTTCCGCTATGGCCGCGTCAACGGTCTCGTGGATACTGCCGGCGTAGCGAATGTCGGGCCGGTTGCGGAACAGGCGCAGAATGGGGTTGACGGTGAAGCCGGTGAAGCCGCGGCTGAGCGTCAGGTCCTGCGCCGGTTGCCAGCCAAAAGCCGACTGGTCGTTGTTGTAGTTGCACTGCTTCAGGAAAAAGCCATCCAGCGTTGTGCTCTCGGTCAGCCGGCGCAGCGCGGCGAAGTCCGTGGGAGTGACGAGTTCGTCCGCGTCCAGTACCAGAATCCAGTCGCAGCATGCCTGCTCCAGGGAGTAGTTGCGTGCGGCGGCGTAGTCATCGTGCCAGGTGTAATCGAATACGCGGTCGGTGAACTCGGCGGCGATGCCTTTGCTGCCGTCAGTGGAGCCGGTGTCTACCACAACCAGCTCGTCGACGTGGGGGGCGGCAGCGGCCAGGCAGTCGTGAAGGAAAAACGCTTCGTCCTTGACGATCATGCACAGTGATAGGGGCATGTTCAGGCTCCAGCGGTACAGCGGCGGGCACTGGCGGCAAGCCGTCCATGGCCCGCCGCGACAGCCTTGCGGGTTACTCGTCCAGGAAGCTGCGCAGATAATCCGAGCGTGTAGGGTGGCGCAACTTGCGCAGTGCCTTGGCTTCTATCTGGCGGATTCGCTCGCGGGTCACGTCGAATTGCTTGCCCACTTCTTCCAGCGTGTGGTCGGTGTTCATGTCGATGCCGAAACGCATGCGCAGCACCTTGGCCTCCCGCGCGGTCAGGCCCGCCAGTACATCCTTGGTGGCTTCTTGCAGCCCCTGGCCCGTGGCGGCCTCGATGGGCGAGCTGATCGTGCTGTCCTCGATGAAGTCGCCCAGGTGCGAGTCTTCGTCATCACCAATGGGGGTCTCCATGGAAATGGGTTCCTTGGCAATCTTCAGGACCTTGCGCACTTTGTCTTCGGGCATATCCATGCGCTCGCCAAGCTCTTCCGGCGTGGGCTCGCGGCCCATTTCCTGCAGCATCTGGCGTGAAATCCGGTTCAGCTTGTTGATCGTCTCGATCATGTGCACCGGTATGCGAATGGTGCGCGCCTGGTCGGCAATCGAGCGGGTAATCGCCTGGCGTATCCACCAGGTGGCGTAAGTGGAGAACTTGTAGCCGCGACGGTATTCGAACTTGTCCACGGCCTTCATCAGGCCGATGTTGCCTTCCTGAATGAGGTCGAGGAACTGCAGTCCGCGGTTGGTGTATTTCTTGGCGATGGAGATTACCAGGCGCAGGTTGGCCTCGACCATTTCCTTCTTGGCGCGGCGCGCACGGGCCTCGCCCATGGACATGCGTCGGTTGATGTCCTTGATTTCGTTGACCGACAGGCCGCACTGCTCTTCCACGGCAATGATGCGGCGCTGCAAGCGCAGAATGGTGTCCTTCTGTGCGATGAGGCGCGGAACATAGTCTTTCTTGCCCTTCGTCTGCCGCGTAATCCACTTGAGATCCGACTCGGAGCCCTGGAACGAGGTAATGAAATCCTTGCGCGGCATGCCACAGTCGCGGATAGCGATGGTCATGATCTGGCGTTCCTGCTCGCGCACGGCAGTCAGCACGGCGCGCGGCGACTCCATCAGGGGGTCGAACACCCGCGGTGTCAGCTTGAAGAACTTGAACAGCTCGCCCAGCTTTTCCATTTCCTTGATGGTGGTTTTGTCGTTGCGGCCTTTGGCAGCAATCGCTTTTTCGGTTTTCGTGAACTGGCGCTTGAGGGCCGTGAAACGCTTTTTCGCTTCTACCGGATCGGGGCCGGACTCGGTCTCCTCATCGGAGTCGTCCTGATCGTTGTTATTGTTGCTTTCTGCCACTTCAGCAGCGGACGGCACATGGTCTGCCGGGTCAAGATAGCCGATCATCACGTCGCCGAGACGACGCTCTTCGCGAGTGACCTGATCGTATTCATCGAGAATCTGCTTGACGGCGCCGGGGTAGTGGGCGAGGGCCGCCATCAACTCGCGGATACCTTCTTCGATGCGCTTGGCGATCACGATCTCGCCTTCGCGGGTAAGCAGCTCAACGGTGCCCATTTCGCGCATGTACATGCGCACGGGGTCAGTGGTGCGGCCGGCTTCTGTTTCCACGGCGGCGAGTGCCGCAGCGGCTTCTGCCGCGGCGATGTCATCGGCAGAGCTGTCGCCTTCGGTCATCAGCAGTTCATCGGCGTCCGGTGCCACTTCGAACACCTGGATACCCATGTCATTGATCATCTGAATGATGTCTTCAACCTGATCAGGATCCGAAATATCCTCGGGCAGGTGGTCGTTGACTTCGGAGTAGGTCAGGTAGCCCTGATCCTTGCCTCGGGCGATAAGATCCTTGAGCCGGGACTGCTGTTGGGCGGCGTTGGTCATTCGGCGGACACCTTCGAATAAAATACAAAAAAAACGTAGCCGGAAATTATAGCCGGAACGGAGCGTCTCCTCCAGTGCAATCCCCGGTAATAATTGCAGCGCGTTCACGTGGGTGGCGAGGAGTCAGGACTTCTTGCGTGCCTCATCGAGGCGCTGTTTTTCCTTGAGCAACTCCCGGAGTTGCTGCTTGTCCGCTTCGCTCATGTCAGCGTAGTTGGTCGCTTTCAGTTTGTCGACCCGGGCCGACAGCTTGCTGCGCTGGGGCCGCTGTACCAGCGTCGCCAGGGTATCGGTGAACTGTTTTTCAATCCCTTCGCGCGGGATCAGGCGCTCCTCGCCCGCCAGCCTGCTCAGCAGTTCACCTTCGGGCGTGCCGTACCAGTGGCCCAGTAGCATGGCGGTATTGGAGTCGGGGCGGCGCTGCAGCAGGTCGAGCAGCTCGCGCAGCAGCACGATGTCCTCGCCTTCCAGTGCTGTCAGTGGTTCCAGTTCCACGCGCGGCGCGATATCCGGTTGGTGCAAAAGCAGGGCGATGGCGGCCTGGGCCAGGTTCGAATAGCCCAGCGGCGCAGGGCTGGTGGGGCTGCGCTGCCGCGGGCCCCGGTTCCCTGTCTCCCCGCCCGACGAAGGCTCTTGCGGGGGCGCACTGGCGGGCGGTGGCGGCGCCTCCAGATGCATCAGTTCGGCCACGGTGAGGCCGGTGCGCTCAGCGAGGGCGCGGAACATGAGTTGACGGAACACGCCGTCCGGGAGTTGGCGCAGCCAGGGAAGAGCGAGTTTGCTCAGGCGTGCGCGCCCTTCCAGAGTGGCCGTATCCAGTCCTTCGCTCACCGCGTCAAACAGGAAGGCCTCCAGCGGTGTGGCGCGCTTGACCAGCTCGCGGAAGGCCTCGCTGCCGAGCTTGCGCACCAGTGTGTCCGGGTCCTCGCCTTCATCCAGGAACAGAAAGCGCGCCTGACGGCCGTCTTCCATGCACGGCAGGACGGTCTCCAGTGCGCGCAGTGCCGCCTTGCGCCCCGCGGCATCGCCGTCGAAGCAGAACACCACTTCCGGGGTCAGCCGATACAGCCGTTCGAGGTGGGTCTGGCTGGTGGCGGTACCCAGAGTCGCTGTGGCCTGGGTGATATCGTGCTGCGCCAGCGCGATCACATCCATGTAGCCCTCCACCACCAGTACCCGCTCCAGTTTGCGGTTGGCCTGGCGCGCCTGGTACAGCCCGTAGAGCTCGCGTCCCTTGGAGAAGACCGGGGTTTCGGGCGAGTTCAGGTACTTGGGCTTGTCGTCGCCGAGCACCCGGCCGCCGAAGGCGATAATGCGGCCCCGCTGATCCCGGATGGGAAACATGACGCGGTCCCGAAACCGGTCATAGGTACGCCCGGCCTCGTTCTGCACCAGCATGCCGGCCTCGAGCAGCAGTTTGCGCTGCTCCTCGCTGCTGCCCAGGGCCTGCAGGAGGTTATCCCAACCCGGCGGGGCGAAGCCCAAGTCAAAGCGCTTGGCAATCTCACCGGTGAGGCCGCGCTGCTTGAGGTAGGTGACGGCGCGGCTGGCTTCGGGGTGGGTGCGCAGCTGCTTCTGGTAGTAGCGTGCGGCCTGTTCCAGCAGCGCATACAGTGGCTTTCCGGTCTCCTCGCGGCTCGGTTGCGAGCTGCCCGGGCGTGACTGCTCCCGAGGCACTTCCAGGCCCAGGCTGCCGGCCAGCGTCTCCACCGCCTGGGGGAAGTCCACATTCTCGTAATCCATGACAAAGCCGAGGGCATTGCCGCCGGCACCGCAGCCAAAACAGTAGTAGAACTGCTTGTCGGGGTTGACGCTGAAAGAGGGCGTTTTTTCCTCGTGAAAGGGGCAGCGGGCGCTGTAGTTCTTGCCGGTTTTCTTCAGTTTCACCCGGCGGTCTATCACTTCCACGATATCCACGCGGTCGAGCAGGTCGTCGAGGAACTTTTGTGGAATGCGTCCGGCCATCAGAGGATCAGCAGTGCTCAGTATAGCCGGCCATTGAAGCACGGTGGCAGAGGCTTGTCAGCGGTGTGCAGGCGGACGGGCCGCAATGCGGACGACAGTTTCGGGTGTGGGCCGGGTCGGGGTGGCAACCGCTCAGGCAGTCAGGCGCGCCTTGACCAGCTTGCTGACGGCGCCGACATCAGCGCGGCCCTGCAGTTGTGGCTTGAGCTCTGCCATCACGGGCCCCATGGCCTGCATGCCGCTGCCCTCGGCGCGGGCGATGGCGGCATCAATCAACTCGTCGAGCTCGGCATCGCTCAGCTGGCTGGGCAGAAATTCCTGGATAACGGCAATTTCCCGCTCTTCCTGGGCGGCGAGCTCGGGGCGCTCGGCGGCTTGATACTGCTGCGCCGAGTCGCGGCGCTGCTTGATCATTTTGTCGAGAACGGCAAGGGCGCGGGCGTCATCAATTTCGATGCGCTCGTCAACTTCGATACGCTTGAACTCCGACTGTATCAGCCGGATAGTACCCAGGCGCTCCTTGTCACGTGCCTTCATGGCCGCTTTCATGGCGGCCTTGACGGTTTCAGTGAGTGTGGCGCTGCTCATGGGCGAAGGTGCCTGGGTGCTGCCGGGGAGGGGATCAATACAAGCGGACGCGCTTGCGGTTTTCCCGTGACAGCTTCTTCAGGTGGCGCTTTACAGCGGCGGCTGCTGCGCGCTTGCGGGTGGTTGTGGGCTTCTCGTAGTGCTCACGCTTGCGCACTTCAGCCAGTACGCCAGCTTTTTCGCAGGAGCGCTTGAAACGGCGCAGGGCGACGTCAAAGGGCTCGTTTTCCTTCAGTTTGATATGCGGCATTAACTCTTTACCTGTTTCGTCTGTTCGTGGCCTGCACGCCCGTTCCGGGGGCGTTGAGCCGTAAAAGGTCGCGCATTCTATACCCATGTGACGGTATTTGCAAAGCCCGGTGAGGCGGGTTTCGGGCGGCCTGGCAGGGCCCCGGGCTGCCAACCTGCGGGCCACGCCGGGTGCAGTGCGCCTCGCGCCCGCGCCGGCAACCCGTTATTATCGCACCCTGCCAAAAACAGGGAGCGGCAATGCGAATTCTGGGCCTCGAGACCTCCTGCGACGAAACCGGCGTGGCCATCTTCGATACCCGGCGTGGGCTGCTGGCGCACGCCCTGTTCAGCCAGGTGGATATCCATGTCGAGTACGGTGGCGTGGTGCCGGAGCTGGCGTCGCGTGATCACGTGCGCAAGGCGCTGCCGCTTGTGCACCAGGTCATGCAGGACGCGGCAACTGCCCCCGAGGAACTGGATGGCATTGCCTACACGGCAGGCCCCGGGCTGGTGGGGGCCCTGATGGTGGGTGCCACCCTGGCCCAGACACTGGCCTGGTCCTGGAACATCCCGGCGCTGGGTGTGCATCATATGGAAGGGCACCTGCTGGCCCCCATGCTGGAGGACGAGCATCCGCAGTACCCGTTTGTCGCTCTGCTGGTCTCCGGGGGGCACACCCAGCTGGTGCGCGTCGATGGTATTGGCCAGTACCGGTTGTTGGGTGAATCGCTTGACGATGCCGCAGGTGAAGCCTTTGACAAGGCAGCCAAAATGCTCGGCCTGCCCTACCCCGGTGGTCCACACATTGCCCGCCTGGCTGAGTCGGGTGACGCGGCGCGCTTTGATTTCCCACGGCCCATGGTGAATCGCCCCGGTCTCGACTTCAGCTTCAGTGGCCTCAAGACGTTCACGCTGAACACGGTGAATGCCTGCCGCGACGCGACCGGCCTGACTGATCAGGATAAGTGCGATATTGCCCGCGCGTTCGAAGAGGCGGTTGTCGCCACACTGGTGATCAAGTGTCGTCGCGCGCTGGAGCAGGAGGGGCTGTCAACACTGGTTATGGCGGGTGGTGTCAGTGCCAACCGCAACCTGCGGGCACAGCTGCAGGCTGCGCTGGCAAAGCTGGGCGCCCGCGTTTTCTACCCGGCCCCACAATTCTGTACCGACAACGGCGCCATGATCGCCTATGCCGGTGCCCAGCGGCTGGCGGCAGGGCAGGTGGACGGCCCCGCCACCACTGTGCGGCCGCGCTGGCCGATGACTGAGTTGGCCCCGCTTTAGTTTGCACCTGGCGGGCGGTTACTGGCCCGGCGCCTTTGATGCCAGTATCATGCCCTACTGCATTTTCAAGGCCCTCACTATGCCCCGAGATACTTGTAGTCGCCCCTGCGCGGCGCCGGATCAGCCCCGGTGGTAGACATCGTCTTTATCCGCGAACTGCGTGCCGACGCGGTGATCGGCGTTTACGACTGGGAGCGCGGTATCCGCCAAACTCTCCTGATCGACCTTGAGATGGCCTGGGACAACCGGCCGGCCGCCGAGGGTGACGCCATCGAGCGGGCGCTGGATTACGCGGCGGTGTCGCAGCGGGTGGTGGACCTGGTTGAAGCCTCGCGCTTCGAGTTGCTGGAAGCGCTCGCCGAGCAACTCGCCGAACGGGTGTTGGCGGAGTTCGCCGTACCTTGGCTGCGCCTGCGGGTGTGCAAGCCCGGCGCAGTGCTACAGGCGCGCGATGTGGGCGTGTTGATCGAGCGCGGGGTCATGCCGGCGTGACGCAGGTGTTCCTTGGGCTCGGCAGTAATATAGAGCGTGAGCACTACCTGGTAGCTGGCCTGGATGCCCTGCAGGCCCTGTTTGGTGCGCTCGAGCTGTCGCCGGTTTACGACAGCGCGGCCATCGGTTTTGATGGCCAGCCTTTTCTGAACATGGTGGTCGCGGCAGACACCAGCCTGCCACTCGCCACCATGGCGGCGCGTCTGCGGCAGATCGAGACTGAGCACGGACGCCCTTTGCACGCGACCCGCTTTTCCGCCCGACGCCTGGATATTGATATCCTCACCTATGGTGATCTCGTGGGTGAGCACGACGGTATCAGCCTGCCGCGCGGGGAGATCCTCGACAACGCTTTTGTTTTGCGCCCCCTGGCCGAATTGGCGCCGACCGCCCTGCACCCGGGCAATGGCCTGAGCTATGCGACGCTCTGGCGCGGCTACCAGCAGCAAAGTCAGATACTGGTACGGGTGGATTTTGCCTGGCAGGGGCGCTGGATATCGCGGGCAGAGTAGCGGCTTACTTGCGCATGTCGTCGAGCAGCCGGGTCTGCTCCGCCGCCAGCGCCTCGCCGATGGCCTTGCCACTGAGCCCCTGCGCCACGAAACCTTCGGCGCTGACCGACCGCGCCCGGCGCAAGGCTTCGCGCAGGTAGTCCGCCTGCGGATAGGCTTTCAATTCACTGCCGGCACGCCCGCGTGCGTCGGCTTCACAGGCCGCCAGAAAAGCGTCGAACCGGTCCGGTTGACGCAGTGCGCCGGTGCCGCGCAGCAGTTTGAGCAGCGTTTTGCCGCGCAGTTCCTGCGCGCGGTGGCAGAGCAGGTGAAACTCACAGACCTGCAGGGCCAGGTCCCGGTACTGATTGGGCGCGCGCAAGCGCTCACAGACATCGCGCACCAGGGCGATGCCGCGCTGCTCGTGTGCGATATGCCGCGGCCACTCGGCCTGCGGTGTGATGCCCTTGCCGAGGTCGTGGAGCAGGGCCGCAAAGCGCACGTCGGCGGCCGGGCTTAGCAGCGCCGCCTGTTGCAACACCATCAGGGTGTGCAGGCCCGTATCGACTTCCGGGTGGTACTGCGGGCTTTGCGGCACTCCGAACAGGGCGTCCACTTCGGGCAACAGGGCACGCAGCGCGCCGCAGTCGCGGAGTACGGTAATAAAGATGTCCGGGCTGCGCTCACCGAGGGCTTTCTGCGTCTCTACCCACACACGCTCCGCCGGCAGGTGCGACAATTCGCCCTGATTCACAATCTCCGTCATCAATTCCAGCGTTTCCGCCGCTACCGAAAAACCGAGGTGGGCATAGCGGGCGGCGAAACGCGCCGTGCGCAGTACCCGCAGCGGGTCTTCCACGAACGCGTCGGACACGTGGCGCAACACACGCTGACGCAGGTCCTCTTGCCCGCCATAGGGGTCAATAATGTGGCCTGCTTCGTCTCGGGCCATGGCGTTGATGGTCAGATCGCGGCGAAGCAGGTCTTCTTCCAGCGTGACCGCCGGGTCGCAATGTACGGCAAAGCCGGTGTAGCCGTGCCCCTGTTTGCGCTCTGTGCGAGCTAGCGCGTGCTCTTCCTTTGTTTCAGGGTGTAGAAACACGGGGAAGTCCTTGCCCACCTGTTGATACCCCTGGTCCAGCAGGGTCTCCGGTGTCGCTCCCACCACCACCCAGTCGCGTTCGCTGCAGGGGTAGTCCAGCAGCGCATCGCGCACCGCACCGCCGACCAGATAGATGTTCACTTGCGGCAGCGGCCGTTCTTGCACGGGCAGCAGGTGCGCTCGCCGGTATCCAGGTTGTACAGGGTCATGGCGCCCCCCCAGACGCAGCCGGTGTCGAGTCCAATCGTGTTCGGGCTGTCAGTTGAACCCTCGATGGATGCCCAGTGCCCGAAGATGATCTTGTCCCCCGCTGTTTTGCGCGCCTTGTGACTGAACCAGGGAGAAACCTTCTTGCTGTCTGCCTCGGGCCGCGGGTTGGGGGTGGGCCCTTTGCTGACCAGATCGAGAACGCCCTTTTTGGTGCAGTAGCGCATGCGCGTCAGGTAGTTCGTGATCACCCGCAGTCGGTCCATACCCTGCAGGTCATCCGACCACACGGCCGGCTCGTTGCCGTACATGGCGGCAAGAAACGCGATGCAGTCCGGGCTCTGCAGTACCGCCTCCACTTCCCAGGCACGGTGCATCGCGTCTTCCACACTCCACTGCGGGGGGATACCCGCATGCACCATGGTGTAACCGTGCTCGTAGTGCAGCAGGGGGCGGTGCGCCAGCCAGTTCATGAGCCTGTCGCGGTCCGGTGCGGCGAGAATCTTGCCCAGCGTGTCAGAGGGGGAGGGCGACCGCACCCCGGCGGCAACCGCCAGCAGGTGCAGGTCATGGTTGCCCAGTACCATCACCAGGTTGTCGCGTATGTCGTACAGGAAACGTAGTGTTTTCAGGCACTTGGGACCGCGGTTGACTATGTCGCCGACTGACCAGAGCACGTCGCGGTCGGGGTTGAACTGCACGCGCTTGAGCAGATGTTTGAGTGGCTGCAGGCACCCCTGGATATCGCCGACTGCATAGGTTGCCACCCCGGAACCTCAGTTCAACGCGGTGGGGGTGTGGAGGGTGAAGGCGCGAATCGGCACATCAAAGCGGTGGGAGCTGTCCACTTTCTGTTCATGCCCTGTGGCTACGACCATGGTGTAGCTGCCCTCCATGAAACCCACCGGCGTGGCGAGCGTTGTGCCGCTGGTGTAGCGGAAATGGGCTCCCGGCTGTATCACCGGTTGTTCTCCAACCACGCCCTCTCCGCGCACCTCCTGCTGGCTGCCGTCGGCGTCAGTGATGATCCAGTGCCGCGAGAGCAGTTGTACGGGCTCATTGCCGGTGTTGCGAATCGTGATGGTGTAGGCAAAGGTGTATTGCTGGTCCGCCGGGCGGGAGTGGCGGGCAAGATAGCTGGTGACCACCTCAATGTTCACCAGATTCGGGTCGAAAGTGCCGGGTGCGTTGGTTTCCATGCTTTTCATTCGTCGCTCAGGTGGTTGGCCAGGCGTATAAAGTCCAGCAGCTCCAGCGTTTCGGCGCGCGCGCCAGGGTCGATCCCGAGCTGCTCCAGTTCATGGTCCGCGAGTATACCTTTTAAATTGTTGCGCAGGGTTTTGCGGCGCTGGGCGAACGCGGACTGAACAATGCGGCGCAGGCTGTCTTCCTCACACTCTGGCCACGGCGATTGTTGGTACGGGGTTAGCCTGACGATGGCGGATTGTACTTTCGGTGGCGGATAGAAGGCCTCCGGCGGCACATCGAACAGGTGCTCCACCGCGCAGTGGTATTGGGCCATGATGCCGAGGCGACCCCAGTGCTTGTTGCCCGGCGCAGCGGCCAGGCGGTTAACGACCTCCAGCTGCAGCATGAAATGCATATCCTGCACCAGCGGCGCGAATTCCAGCAGGCGAAACAGCAGTGGCGTGGAAATGTTGTAGGGCAGGTTGCCCACAACGCGCAGCGGCACGCCATCGCGCGCCAGCGCCGCGAAGTCAAAGGCCAGTGCGTCTGCGCTGTGCAGGGTGAAGCCGGGGTAGATGCTGAAGGCAGCGAGCAGGCCCGTGGTCAGGTCGCGGTCCAGCTCCACCACGTCGAAGCGTATGTCGCGGTTGATCAGCGCCGCCGTCAGTGCACCCTGGCCGGGGCCGATCTCCACGAGGTGCTCGCCGGCTTGCGGATGTATGGCGTTGGCGATGCCGGCGATGACGCCTGCATCCTGCAGGAAATTCTGGCCGAAGCGTTTGCGGGGCGTGTGGGCAGTTTTCATGGGGGTATTGTACGGGTCTCGTGATGCAAAGTGCAGGACTAAACGTCGTTCACGTGCCGGCATGCACGGTCTCGATTGCGCCTGTTGGTCAATGCGGCGTCGCCCGCACAGACCACTGGCTGCTATACTCGCGCCCCGACCCTGCAATTGCCAGATACAGCGATGAGACCTTCCCAGTACGTTTCCCTGATGGACACTATGGCGCGACTTTCGCTGAAGGCTGATGCGTCACGCTATTTTTTCGGGTATGTGTGGTGGATTCTTGAGCCTCTGCTGTACGTGCTGGTGTTTTATGTGGTGTTTGAGTTCATTCTGCACAACCGTAAGGAAGATTTTCTGGTCTTTCTGATGTGCGGCAAGCTGACGTTCGTCTGGTTCTCGAAATCGCTGAATCAGGCAGCGCGCAGCATCATGGTCAATAAAGGCCTGGTAGGGCGCGTCGATATACCCAAGAGCCTGTTCCCCCTGGCCACGATTCAGGAAGGACTGTACAAGCAGTCCACCGTTTTTCTGCTGTTGTTTGTGGTGCTGTGGGGCAGCGGTTACCTGCCCTCGCCGGTGTGGGCCTGGCTGGTGCCGGTAGCGCTGGTGAATTATCTGCTGATCGTGGCCTGCTCCCTGCTGGCGGCCTACCTGGTGTGCCTGGTGTTTGATTTTCAGGTGCTGGTTTCCATGGCGACCATTTTTCTCATGTTTACCTCCGGGGTGTTCTGGGATCCGCGAGACCTGCCGGACCCCGCGGCCATGGAGCTGATTCTGGCGCTCAACCCACTGGCCTTTCTGCTTGATGCGTATCGCCAGATCATGATGGTAGGTGTTGCTCCGGATGGCTTTCACTTGGTATTGGTGGGCCTGGGGTCAGCGCTGGTGGCGTGGCTGGGCTTCTGGCTGCTGCAGCGTCGCAGCCGCTTTATCGCGCTGCGGGTGATTACATCATGAGCCGTTCAGCCATGTTGGAGCTGGTGGGCGTTTCCCATCACTACCTGGTGCGCAAGGAGAGTTTTGATCACGGTGTGCATCACGTGCTCGATGACGTCTCGTTGCAGGTGCTGGAAGGTGAAACCCTGGGCATTGTGGGTCGCAACGGGGCAGGCAAAACCACCCTGCTGCGGCTGATGGCGGGTATCCTTGAACCCCGCCAAGGGCGCATCCGGCGCCGCCCCGGGGCCAGCTGCGCGCTGCTGAGCCTGGGGTTGGGGTTTCAGGATTCCCTCTCCGGTCGCGATAACGCGTTGTTGTCCGCGATGCTACAGGGCGTCAGCAAGCGTGACGCCCTGGCCAGTCTTGAGGCCATCCGCGAATTCACCGAGCTGGGGGATTCCTTCGATGAGCCGGTGAAAACCTATTCCTCCGGCATGCGTGCCCGGCTGGGGTTCGCCAGCGGGCTGCTGACGCATGTCGATATCCTGCTGATTGACGAAGTGTTGAGCGTGGGCGATGCCGACTTCCGGAACAAGGCCCTGGCTGCCATGCGAGAGCGCGTTAGTGGCGAGCAAACGGTGGTGTTTGTCTCCCACGCCGAAGCGCAGGTCAAGGCTATTTGTGACCGCGCGGTGTGGATAGAGCAGGGGCGCATCTGTGCAGAGGGGACGCCGGCTGAGGTTATTGCGCGGTATCGGGAACCGGTGGGGGCGCCGACCGGCGGCGGTTCTCCACAGCGGCCATAACCAAAGCTATTAATATGCCGAGCATTGTGCCGGCGACCGTTGCGACAGCCAGCGTCAGGCCTTTCTTGGGTTTTATTGGTTGACTGCGGGCGATGGCGGGTTGATCCACCCGGGCCAGCAGTGTATCGCTGTAGTCTGCCGCCAGCAGTTCACGCAGCTGGCTGATTTCAGCGCGCAGGACATCCTTGTCCTCTACCAGCGCTTCGTAGTTCTCCCGCGCCTGGAGTATTTCTATCTGGCGGTTTTGCCCCAGTAGATCCAGCTGCTCTTGCAGGTCACGCAGCTCCGGCACCATGTGGGCATCCGCGGTGCGCTTTTCGAGAACTGCCAGCTCTGCCTCCAGCATGCGACTGCCGCGCAGGTACAGCGGGTCACCCTGCCCCGTGGAAAGGTCTGCGCTGACGGATACCGATTCGCGGCCATTCGCGCTTCGGGACAGCATCTGCAGGGTTGCGGGCTCGGTGATATCCAGGCTGCGTGCAACGGCGAGGGCTTCTTCCAGCTCGGCTATTTTGTCGGCCCGCAGTTGTCGCGCCTTTATTGTGAGGGCAGCTATACGGTCCTGTAACTGCCAGCGTTTCAGCTCATCATCTTCTTGTAGCCGCACGATCGTGTCCTTGTCCCTGCGCTCCAGAATGTCCGCACTTTGTACAATGCGAGACTCCAGCGTGCGGGCGCGAGCTTCCAGGACGGTGTGCAACTCGTCCGTTACGCTGGCCAAAGCACGGGTTTTCGCAGCCGTAGCAACCGCGTTGGCAACGTCCGCGGCTAACTGGGAGTCAGTATGCTGGAAGCGTATAGACATCGTGGTTTCGGCCAAGACGTCGTTCTTGCTCAACCCGCCGATTTCGATGGTCAGTGCGGGCGAGAATTCACGAAGGAAGTGTTGCACGAGCCGCTCGCGACTCACAGATGGCTCTTCAAGCAGACGCTGGCTGAAAGCGAGGAACACCTCTCGCTGTGTGTCCAGAGAGCGCGCTTCGAAAACCACCCGGCTAAATGCATCACCCGGAGGCAGCTCCATGTGCCCGGTTTCATTGATCGCAACCAGTTGGGAAGCCAGCGGCGGGCGCAGGCGCGCAGTGGACTCGTACACCGGCCTTGTCAGCAAAAGGTACGCTGCGGCAAATGCGAGAAATATCGCGGTGCCCCCCAAGACAACCCACCTGCGCTGCCAGAGGCTGGCAGCCAGCTCAAACAGGTCTATCTCATCGTCCGCCCAATCGAGCGGCGGTGACTGTGGCGGCGGGGGGGGGCTGGTGAGTTGTGTCATGCTTTATCCGTGGGGCTGACTTCAATGATGACTTGGTTAAGGCTGGCTTCTACCGGTTGTGTCCGTTTGCGCGCCACATGCCAAGCTTGTGTCATCACGATACAGTACAGGATAAAGGCGCCCACCAGAATGCTGAACTGATAGGACTCCGGTGTCTCCGCCTTTGCCAACATCAGGCCCAGAAAAGGAATTGAGGCGCCGATGCTGCTGATAAGCAATAAAGCCCGCTTCCCCGACAGCCCAAGCTCCCGAAGCAGGTGGTGAATATGGGTATTGTCTGCCCTAATGGGGGATTTGCCGTCCAGCACTCGGCGCAAGGTAGTGAATGCCATGTCGAACAGTGGCAGTCCGAGTAGGTAGATGGCGGTGATAGGTTGTATGTAGCGGGTTTGTCCTACCTGAACAGATGTGACCGACAGTGTCAGCGCGACCACGATGAAGCCCAGCAGCTTGGAACCGGCGTCTCCGAGAAAGGACTTGGGAATAGATGGCGCTAGCCCCAGATTGGAGATCAGGAAGGCCGCCAAGGACGCGCTGATGACGATGGTAACCAGACCCGGTGGCAGCCCGCTGAACAAGTGAAAGGCAAAAATGGTGATGAGAACGATTACACCCAGCAGGCCATCCATGCCATCAAGCATATTGTAGGCGTTGATCACCACAAAGATGACCAGAGCAGTGAACGGATAGCTGAGCCAACGAGCAAGTTTGATCTCCCCAAAGCCCAAAAGGTCGCCCAGGTTGGCCATGCGCAAGTTCAGGCTCTCTATCAGAAACAATGCCACGCCAATTTCTGCCAGAACACGGGTGAATACACTCAGTTGGAAACGGTCATCCAGTATTCCGAGCACCACCAGCATGCCCCCGGCGGTGAGGAACACGCGAACAATATCAGGTCTCAATGCGTGGTGTCCTTCGTTCGTCTGCCCCCACACTATGGAGACTGCTAGCAAGGCCAGGTAAATGGCGAGGCCGCCCACCAGGGGGATGGAGCCCTCGTGCAGCTTGCGGTGATTGGGGGCATCCACCAGCCCCAGCCGCATGGCAACAGGGGTCAGAGCCCAGATGCATAACAGCGTCAGAGAGAAGGCAAGCGCAGCTTGGAGAAGCGTTGGTGACATTGTGTGTTGAGATTCAGATGATGGTGGAACGATACCGCCGAGCTTGAGAAAAGACCAACACAGTATGTTTGTAAGTCACGCGTAGATACAGGAGAATCCGCAGATTTCCGCAGAAACCTGATTGCATGACTGACACTGGCCGTCAATGGTATGCGGTGGCGACGCGTCCGCGCATGGAGAGTGCTGCCCGCGACAACCTGGAGCGGCAGGGTTACGAGGTGTGCCTGCCGGAGATCCGGGTGCGCAAGCGACGGGGGGGGCGCTGGCAGAGTGTGGTAGAGCCGCTGTTTCCCGGCTATTTGTTTGTCGCTCTGGATCTGGAATCGGACAATACGGCGCCCATCAAGTCCACAGTGGGTGTTCGCGGGCTCGTGCGCTTCGGGTTGCGCAGCCCGCGCATGCCTGCCGGGAGCGTGGAGATGTTGCGAGACAATGCCGCGGGGGTAGAAGCGGCGCCGTTGCCGTTCGCGACCGGCGATTCCGTGCGGATTGTCCGGGGTCCATTCGCGGGGCTGGAGGCGGTGTACCAAATGCGGCGCGGCGAGGAGCGGGTGCAGGTGTTGCTGGCCATGCTCGGGCGAGAGCATCTTATCGGTGTGGAGATAGATGACTTGGAGGTGTGATGCCTCCTCCCCCGGCAAGCGATCTTCATATAACTTGACCCTGTGCTTGCAATTACACTTATCCATGGCTAGTGTGTTCATTTGCTGAACACGGTTTATTTGCAGGACCGCGTCCTTTTTTTGTCGCTTAAAACAGCGGGCATGCGAGATGCACGCCCTGCGGTAGCCTGCCTGTCTCTTGAGTAACGCCTTCCATGGAGCACCGAATGTCAGATGCTGAACAGCACCTGAAAGTCCTGCGTCTGCTGCAGGACAACCCGGATGTCACACAGCGACAGATGGCCCAGCAGCTGGGTATTAGTCTGGGTGGGATGAACTACTGCCTCAAGGCGCTGGTGGAGAAGGGGTGGGTGAAGATGGAGAATTTCAGTCGCAATCCGAACAAGCTGAAGTACAGTTATCTGCTTACTCCGCGGGGAGTTAAGGCGAAGGCGGTGTTGACCACCAGGTTTCTGCAGCGGAAGTTGGTGGAGTATGAGGAGTTGAAGACGGAGATTGAGGAGTTGCGGATGGAAGTCTCGCGGCCGTCTGTTGGTGAAAACTAGCCTCCCTTGTGGGCATCTATGACGCTATCGTGATGGTGTAAGCCACGATGGATTCCGATTGTACCGAGGGCTTCCGGATTCAGGGCGAGGCGAGCCATGTCCTGTATGTTCTGGTATTTGTCCTCCAGCGGATCAGATGGAACTGAGAATATGAAGGTACTCGTCACTGGTAACGCTGGTTTCATTGGCTTTCATACAGCGAGGCGCCTGCTTGAGCGTGGCGACAGCGTGGTGGGTATCGATTGCGTCAATGACTATTACGACACGACTCTGAAGGAATCGCGGCTGCAAGAGCTGCACGCCGCCGCAGCCGAAACCGGAAGCCCCTATACATTTATCCGCGCCAATTTGGCTGACAGGGCCACGATCGAGCACTGCTTTAGCGAACACCGCTTCGATCGGGTCATTCATCTTGCTGCCCAGGCCGGGAGACTGTAACTAAATCTGTGTAACTGCCTATTATTAACCCAAGCACTGGGTGAGGATAGGCAGTATGAAGAAGGAAGAGCTACAAGCGATTGCTCAGGCAGCCGCTAAAAATATCAAGACAGAAGCGGATCTCAATGAGTTCCGCCAAATGCTGACCAAGATTACCGTTGAGGCGGCGCTGAATGCCGAAATTGACGACCATCTAGGCTACTCCAAGCACGAGCAATCAGATACCGGTAACAGCCGCAACGGCCATACCAGCAAGACTCTGAAAACTGAAGACGGCCAGTTCGAGCTGGAAACACCTCGCGACAGGGCCGGCAGTTTCGAGCCCAAGCTGGTTAAAAAGCACCAGCGCCGCTTCACTTCGATGGATGACAAGATCCTCTTCCTGTACGCCCAGGGTATGACAACCCGGGAGATTGTAACCACGTTCAAGGAGATGTACGGCGCCGATGTCTCGGCCGCCCTGATCTCGAAGGTCACTGATGCCGTTATCGAGCAGGTTGTCGAATGGCAGTCCCGGCCCCTCGACCCCGTTTATCCAATTGTTTACCTGGACTGCATTGTCGTAAAAATCCGGCAGGACAAGAAGGTCATCAACAAGGCCGTTTACCTAGCCCTGGGCGTTAACCTGGAGGGCCACAAGGAATTACTGGGATTGTGGCTGTCGGAGAATGAGGGGGCCAAGTTCTGGCTTAACGTGCTTACAGAGCTCCAGAATCGCGGTGTGAAGGATATCCTTATCGCCTGCGTTGATGGCTTGAAAGGCTTTCCCGATGCCATCAGCACGGCGTTCCCGGAGACCCAGATCCAGCTGTGCATCGTGCACATGGTGCGCAACTCGGTGAAGTACGTACCCTGGAAAGACTACAAACCGGTCACCGCCGATCTGAAGCAAATTTACAAATCGGCGACCGAAGAAGAAGCCCTGCTGGCGTTGGATCAATTCGCTGAACGCTGGGACGGAAAATACCCGCAGATCAGTAAATCCTGGCGCTCACACTGGCACAATATCAACACGCTGTTTGGCTACCCGGAGGATATCCGCAAAGCCATCTATACGACGAACGCTATCGAGTCGCTCAATAGCGTTATTCGTAAAGCCGTCAAAAAACGGAAGCTGTTTCCCACCGATGATTCGGCCATGAAAGTGATCTACCTGGCGATTCGGGAAGCGTCGAAAAAATGGACCATGCCCATCCGCAATTGGAAACTGGCCCTGAATAGATTTATGATCGAGTTCGAAGACCGCCTGGCGGATTACATTTAATCCTGGCAGTTACACAGAATTATTTACAGGGTCCAGGCCGGTGTGCGTTACTCCCTCGACAACCCCCGAAGTTACGTGGAGAGCAACATCGTCGCTTTCACCAATATCCTTGAAGCCTGTCGTGAGGCCCATGCACCACATTTGACCTACGCCAGCACCAGCAGTGTCTATGGCGCCAACACCAAGATGCCCTTTAGTGAGGAAGACAGCGCCAGCCACCCGCTGCAGTTCTACGCTGCCACCAAGCGAGCCAACGAGTTGATGGCACACAGCCACAGCCACCTCTATGGCCTGCCGACCACCGGCCTGCGCTTCTTTACTGTATATGGCCCTTGGGGCCGCCCTGATATGGCTCTTTTCCTGTTTACGCGCGCCATGCTGGCCGGCGAGCCAATTCGCCTGTTCAATTACGGCAAGCACACGCGGGACTTTACCTATGTGGCAGACATTGTCGAGGGCATATTGCGTGCATCCGATCAGCCCGCCAAGTCAGATCCGAATTGGCATAGCGACTACCCGGGCCAGTCCACCAGCGCCGCCCCGTGGCGCCTGTTCAATATTGGCAACAATAGCCCGGTAACTCTAGATGCCTACGTGACTGCATTGGAAGCGGCACTGGGCGTTACCGCCAAACGGGAACTGCTACCTCTTCAGCCGGGGGATGTGCCTGATACATTTGCGGATAGCGGTGCGCTGAATGAGACAGTGGGATATCAGCCAGCGACGCCGGTAAGGGAGGGTGTGGAGCGGTTTGTAGAGTGGTACCGTGAATATTACGGGTGACGTTTGCCTCATATGTCTAAGTTGGCCTCGGAAAGGATGAGCAAATAGCTAACCGCTTGAAGAGTGGGTTCCTGAGTTGCGGCGGTATCGGCAACTAAATTTTTTCCATCTATAATTTTTACAGAGCGAAGTATGTTGTTCATGGATTGCGTGGCAGCTCAACGAGGTTATCCGCTAGCGACACTGCCTGAGCTCAGATGAGAACGAAACTTAGGGATCTGTTTTTCGGCGGGGTGCTGCGCGCGAGTATCTCCAAGGCTAGTGGTGCCGCGATATCGTTGAAAGTGTTCAACGCGGCTCTTGGCTTTGCCACGACTGTGCTCTTGGCGCGCATGCTTGGCCCGGACAGCTTCGGAGTTTACGCCTTCGCTTTGGCGGTCGTGATGATCGTCGGGCTCCCAGCAAAAGCTGGAGTTCCACAACTGGTGACTAAGGAAACCGCGAAAGGCCAGGCGAGCGGACAATGGGGTACAGTTAAGGCTGTTTGGCGATGGTCGACAGCGGTGGTTATTCTCGTATCATTCGTAGCTCTATTAGCAGCCGCGTTGGTTGGTGCGCTCTATTCTGAACGCATAGAGATGGAGCTTTCGATCACCATTGGGATTGGTATGTTGATGATTCCGGTTATGGGGCTGGCGCTGGTCCGTGCTTCTTCTTTGCGCGGGCTAGGGCATACCGTGCAAGGCCAACTACCGGAACTGGTGATCAAGCCTGCTGTGTTTCTCGCGCTGCTGATTGCGGTATCGATGATGTTCTCCAGCAGTCAGTTCACATCTGCAACGGCGATGGGGCTAAACATCGCAGCGACTGCTGTGGCGTTTTTCGTTGGTGCGGCATTGCTACAGCGAACGAGGCCTCCGGAACTCACGCATGCCAAGCCAAGCTACGATTCTCGCGCCTGGACCGCCACTATTATCCCCATGGCAGCAATCAACGCTATGCATCTGATCAATACTCAGGCAGATATCCTGCTGATCGGAATATTCATGGTGAGCGCGGAAGTTGGGTACTACAAGGTCGCGGCTCAAATGTCTCTAATTGTCGCCTTTGGTCTACAGGCAACAAAGATGGTGGTTGAGCCGTATTTTGCGCGCTTCTACCATCAGAGAGAGTTCGTCAAGCTGCAGCGACTGTCGCGGGCGGCGTCACGCCTCAACCTTACGATAGCAGTTGCCGTACTTGGTCTGCTAATTGTTTTAGGTAAAGAGATTCTTGAAATGGCATTCGGCGTGGCTTTTGTAGCTGCATTTACTCCAATGCTTATTCTGTCTGGAGGACGTTTGGCCGGTGCGTGCCTAGGATCAAGTGGCAGTCTATTAGTTATGGCTGGATACCATCGCGAGTATGCGCGTTTCTGGATCATTGCGGCGTTCCTAAATGTGATATTGAATATAATATTTATCCCGGTCTTTGGAATGGTAGGCGCGGCGATTGCGACCTCCACCACGCTTCTTGTGCCATATATCTGCGGCTGGTGGGCAGCAAAAAAATGGATTGGATGTGACTGCTCTCCATTTGCAACCATTCGCGAGGTTTAACGGATATTGTAACGAGATGGAAATATAAAGTATGAGCGTGCACCTTCAAGAGAATATACAAGAGCAACAATATATTTTTCCATATCATCACATCCCGCATTTCACTGCCGAGGGCGACGCGCGCAGGTGCCGAGTTCTGGGGTGGGGCTTCGAATACCTGTGTTACCAGCGCCATATTGTGGAGAGCGTCATAGCGTTGACGCCCTCTTCTGTATTAGAGGTGGGTTGTGGCGACGGGTGTTTCATTGGCGCGTTGGGTGATCGAATCGCCAATAGGGTTGGTGCGGATTTTTCCGAAAGGGCAATCGGTTTTGCTCGCGCCTTTTATCCGGATGTAAAATTCTACGCTGGAGATATTGGCAATATCAGTCAAGCATTCGACGTGGTTGTTGCTATCGAAGTCTTGGAGCATATTCCCGATAATGAAGTACAAGTGTTCCTAGAAACGCTCTTTGCTCGTACGCTGCCGGGTGGACACCTGCTTATATCCGTGCCGTCGACTGTGGTTCCTGTGAATAAAAAACACTATCGTCACTATTCCAGCGATCTTTTGCTGAAGCAGGTACAGGCTGCACAAAAGGATGTTGAAATTGTCTCATTGGAGCACTTGTGCCGAGTGCCACTTTGGATGAGATTGTATGACAAGCTCACTATAAATCGCTACTGGACAATGGAGATCAAGAGCATATCTTCTTGGATCTGGCGCATAATGTGGTCGAGGTATCGGATTGCTCATTATGACGCCGGTCGGCATGTGGTAGGACTTTTCAAGAAGCCTTACTAGATGCCAGATAATACTTCACCTTGATGTCATGTGAGGCTGGCTTATCCTTTGTGAGTCACTGTTGAGCTATTCGTCATTATTCATTGCTGTTTAATGAAAGATATTGCTTTTTGGCTTGAGCGCTGATGCACCAGGAGCCGAGGCAGGTACTCTTTGCGAGTAAAAAAGATTCCTCTATCGACAAACGAGGCATTGCTGATGAGATCGAGTCAAAAAAAAATTGGTTATCTAACACTGAATTCAGTGCCGCACCCTAGTGCAGCGTCACTCAATACATTGATGATGCTAGATGGAATCTATTCGGCTGGATATGATGTCTCTCTATATGCTCCATCCAAGCCATGGCGACCCTCAACTTTCGCAAAAAGACTCACGAATAATTTGCCGGCAGGCTATCGTCATATAGCTTCCATTAATCGTTGTTTGCAAATGTCACCGTATGACAAAGATCGTATTGCAAAGAGGCTAGTCCTAAAGGCATCCAGTGATGGATGCATAGCGTTGTATATCAGAAACAGGGAGTTTGTCCCGCATGCAGTTTCTAAGGGCATACCTTTTGTCTATGAGGTTCACTCCAACCCGGATGGTGTCGATGGAGAGCTTCCGTTTCAAAATGAACTCTATCGTCGACATGTAGTGTTAACTAATGCTGCAAGATCAGCGTGGATAAAGCGCTTTCCTACTCTGGAAAACAAAATCACGGTTGAGGCCGACGCAATAGCGGACGTAAACGCGCTTGGTATAGTTTTGGACTATGATATCCCCCCGGAAAAAACAGCTCTAAGCGGTTTCAAGGTTGGATACTTTGGTGGTTTTACGCAAGGAAAAGGAGCAGGGCTTGTCCCGGCTATAGCTGAAGACATGCCTGAACTAGAGTTCCACATGTATGGAGGGACTGTTCGAGATTTGAAGCGAGTGTACCCAAGGAGATTACCACCAAACCTCAATGTCGGGGGTCGCGTTAGGCATGAAGAGTGTCTTGGCATGATGCTAAAAATGAACGCACTTTTGCTGCCAAACAACTATCAACAAAGAATGCTTAATGGGGATGATATAGGCGAAACAACTTCGCCTATAAAACTTTTTGAGTATATGGCATCCAAGCGTCCCATTATCGCGTCCCCAATACCAGCTGTCTTTGATGTGCTGGATAAAGGCGACTGTATCATTTGTCAGCCTGACGATGTTGAGGGGTGGGTGCGCGCGATAGAAGCACTGCGTGATAGTCCTGAACTCTGTTGTACTTTGGCTAACCGCGCATTTAGGAAGCTAGATGGACATACTTTTGGAAGCCGATTTGGCAGAATTTTGTCAGGAGTTTTTGATTAAGTGCAGGTCATCCTGTCGATAGTTGTATTTCTCTTTCTCTTTAGTCCACGTTGGTCTGGTATTGACTTGCTCGCTGGTGTTTCAATATGCCTAGCTGTGCTAGGAGTGGCATACTCTATTGTTAAAAACAATTTAAATCGTGTAGTACTCTACGTCATTGGCTTTGGGGCCATATGGTCCACTTATTTTCTCGTGCTTAGCGTTTTGAATGCATCGTATGACAGCACAGGCTTGGAATTTGGGCTCAAGTTCATTATCTATGTATTGGCTTCACATATGGTTGTCCAGATACACAAGGCTTGCTATCGGGATTGGCCGCTGAGATGTCTGCAATCCGTGGCGTATGCGGGATTAGCGAATGCCTTAATTGTATGTATATTCTTTGCTTTTCCTGAAACTCATAATGCATATGTATCTAGTATTGACGTCTCTGATACGCAACGAACGTGGTTAGAAACCGGGCATCGGTTTATGGATGTCGGAATGGGTGGGGGCGCTAGTGCTTCGGCAGTGTTTGCCATGTTTGTGCCGATTCTTGTCGTGCTCGGCTCTATGACGCGACAGCGAAAGTGGTTTTTGTTTATCCCGATTCTGTTTCTGGCATGTGCTGTTACCGGTCGCTCTGGAGTTTATATTGCGACGTTTTTGCTTGCTTCATCATTGTTTGTCGAAAGCTTCACAAGACGAGGTGCCCATGGCGTTGTTTTGCGTCATATTGGTCTGACGATATCTTGTTTGTTCGCTGCTATCGTTGCATATTTTTCCTTTAAGGCTGACCTTGAATATGTGCAGTATAATTCCGAATATCTGAATTGGTTTCTGGAGCCGTTTACAAAAGGCTTATTTGAAGCAGATTCGACCAAAAGAGTGGTCGAAGATATGTACTTTCTTCCAGACTCTTTATGCCAATTGGCTTTTGGGGACGCAAACTTCGGGAGAGATCCTCGGCTGCCATATATAGCATCGGACGTCGGATGGGTCAGGCTTTGGCATGCGGGGGGGGTGATGTCACTACTTGGGTTGCTTTTCCTGTGTTGTTGCATTATTCATTGGGTGTCCAAATCTCCGCTTGAATACCGAATTGTTGTCTATTCCGCAATTGCAACTATTTTTATTATGTTTTTTAAGGAGTTGCATTTCCTTCCGAGAGGTGGTGGATCTCTTTTTATTCTGCTGCTGGTTCTTGCTGCATCGCTTGCTTCCTGTGAAAGAAAAAATGATGCTCGATTGAGGTCTGCTTGATGGTTGCGGTTTGCCTTGAGCATCGTTTTTTTCGAGTTGGTGCCGATGTGTATACGGCTCTCAGTTTTCCATATGATTATTGGCGAAATTATCTTCAATATTTTGACTCCGTCACAGTAGTCGCACGAGTTAAAGTTGTCGAGAAAATTGAGTCCAACTTTGTGTTGGCATCTGGTCCTGGTGTCACGTTCAGCGATATGCCGTATTATGTTGGTCCTTATGAGTTCGTAAAAAAAAGTATCTTGATGCTTGTTTCGGCATTTCGAGTTGTCAAGGAAAACGAGCAGTTCATTTTGAGAAGTGGGAACGTGAGTAATGCCGTTTGGCTATTTTTGATGCTGAGTGGAAAACGATACTTGCGAGAGTATCCCGGTAACATTAAGGAGGGTGTGGTTGGAGTTGCTGGTAATGGTTTTTTGCCGTTGATACTTGCATCCTTTCTGCATGTATTTGCTAAGTTACAATCAAGATATTCTGTAGCGAACAGTTTCGTCAGCGAATACTGTAGGGATGTCTATGGTGGATCAAATAGCGATTTTGTTTTTTCGAGCTTTCGTTTATCTGAAGTCAAGATTAGGAAACAATCCTTTCAACTAGTATGCGAGAGTACATTGACAATTGTCAGTGTCGGTCGGCTTGAAGGTGAAAAGGGGCATCGGGACCTCTTTCAAGCAATGAATTTGCTTGCTGCTCAAGGAATATCTACGAGACTGAATCTCATTGGTGATGGATCCTGCCGTAAGAAACTTGAGGAGGACGCGAAGGAACTCAATATTGGTGTTGAATTCATGGGGGCAGTGACTGATAGGGAGTTGGTTTTTGAGGTTCTTAGTAAATCCGACATTTTTGTGCTGCCTTCCCATACTGAAGGTATGCCCCGCGCGCTTCTCGAGGCAATGGCGGTTGGTCTACCTTGTATTGGCAGCCGAGTGGGAGGTGTCCCTGAAGTGCTTGAGTTGGACTGGATGGTTCCATCCAGTCAGCCTGATGCGTTGGCGAAAAAAATTGCGCTATCCTTCAACGATCTAGCTTGGCGTAAAGCTGGTGGGAATCGAAACTTGGATTATGTATCTAGCCACTTTGGCGATGACGGCCTCAATCATAAGAAATTGCTCTTTTGGAGGTGTTTAGATGACAAAGAATCTTGTAGCTGAACTGGCGTATCAACTGCGATATGCTGTTCCTGTTTGGCTGTGCACTCTTATGTGTTCTTTCCTTCCCGATGCAGGTCCTTTCATTCGGCTAAGAGGACTTCTAGTATCTACCTTTTTACCCGGCAGACCTAGAAATCTCACACTTGGACGCGATGTGTCGATCCTAGCGATCAACAGGTTTTGGATTGGTGACAATGTTTATATTGCGAAAGGATGCTGGTTCAACGCCATAGGAGGCATTTATATCGATAATGAAGTGATCTTTTCGCCCTATGTGGTCATGTCATCAAGTAATCATGGTTTTAAAGATGGATCTGTTAGGAATGGCGGAGCCCATCCAGCTCCGATCTCCATAGGATTCGGTACATGGGTTGCGGCGCATGCGGTTATAGCTGCTGGAGTTAAAGTCGGCCCCGGAAATCTAATTGCGGCAAATTCGGTTGTGACCAAGGACACGCCGTTTAATGTTATTGTCGCTGGCGTGCCAGGTCGGGTGCTGCATGCTAGGCGAGATAACCCTTCAGATATAATCAGTAAACATCAAGTGTCATGTGAGAAAGTTGTATGACGCGAGTATGTTTGGCGGTTACTGATGTCGTTTCATTTAATGTCCTATGTAAGGGGCAGTTGGAATTCTTGCGGGATTCTGGAGGTTATGACCTTACTTTGATCTGTGGTGGAGATAGGGAGGGTCTGGAGAAATTACGTTCACGCGGATTTGAGAAAATCCTATACCTTCCTTTTTCTCGGCGCCCTAATTTGGTCCTGGACACTCGCTGTCTATTCAAGCTGATATGGGTTTTGCTTTCTAATCGATTTGATCTTGTCATTAGTTCTACACCTAAGGCAATGTTGTTGGTGTCGATGGCGGCTTTTCTTACCTGTCAAAGAGTAAGAGTAGCGATTATGAGGGGTCGAGTTTACGAGAATTTTCATGGCATCAGGAGATCTCTATATCAGTTCCTCGATCTGCTCGTCGGACGAACATCCACCTCTGTATTGTTCATTTCCAGATCTTTGATGAAGGTCTGTTTGCAAGATGGCACATTTGCGACCTCTAAATGCAGCGTGCTTGGTTCTGGCTCATCAAATGGTGTCGATGTTGTCACTTTTAGGCCGAGTAATGTAAGTAGACCTTCATCAAAATTCAAAATCGTTGTCGTTGGTAGGGCATGCAGAGATAAAGGTGTAATTGATTTTTTCCATATAGTGTCCAAAGTTGCTAATCTTGGGTATTCTGTAGCCTTTGAATGGGTAGGAGCTATAGAGGATTCATTAGCAGATTCAATTTTCGCGGATTTAAAGGCAACAGGAATTTTCGTTCATAAGCCGCATATAGCTGACGTTCAGGAAGTCTATCAATCGGCCTCAGTCCATCTTTTCCTGTCTTATAGAGAGGGATTTGGTAATGTCGCCATCGAAGCTGCGGCTTGTGGCATTCCTACTATCTCCTATGATGTGGTTGGAGTAAAAGATAGCGTAGCGGATGGTATTTCGGGTTACCGGCTTCCGTTTGGGGACATAGAAGGGGTTGTTGAGGCAATACTTCAGATTCGTGATGCGCAGCTTTCCGGCGACACCTTGTTTCCCAATGCGCGTGACTGGGTTGTGGAGAACTTTGAGCAGAACTTGGTTTGGCGGCGATATCTTGAATTTTACAATGATGCATTGAGCCGATAGCGCTCGTTGTATTTTGCGGTGGAACTGTCACTTAGAGGCGTGTCTAATATCGACGGGCGGAACCAGTTAGTACTTTTCGGTCTTCTGTCGGTGTTTTTCACATCCTATAGGCATTCTTCTCAAATCTCACAAATTCGTTCGGAGTTATTTTTTGTGGCCGTGGCTTATGGTTCGGTGCCGTATACGTCACTCTTGGATTATGGGTTATTGAGGCTGTATGGTGGTGAACATGGAAGGGAAATATACTCAGAAACCTACCATGAATATTAAAAGGGTATTTTGTCACTCCCTGAATGACTTGGGGTCATTTATTGTAGTCTGTGATTGGGGGTTCTTCGTCATTTCATGTGGATTTCAGGATCGAGGCCGCAGGG
>TARA_R100000697_G_scaffold31101_1_pt1 | contig 58789 bp, 49 predicted proteins | sample TARA_R100000697 | Tara Oceans TARA_R100000697 (sample SAMEA2622788) | marine metagenome | biome: marine biome (ENVO:00000447); feature: surface water layer (ENVO:00002042); material: "saline water (ENVO:00002010), including plankton (ENVO:xxxxxxxx)" | depth 5 m
AAAGGCGGTGCGCTTGACCCCGTTGGCAATTCCGGGGGCACGCAAGCCCGCGCCCACAGTGTCCATTGCCAGCGCATGTATGGCGTCGCAATGCTGGTCGAGCAGGGGCGCAATGTGCTGCCGCCAGACTGTGCTTTTCTGCGCTTCCCCAGCGGTGCTCGCATCGGGATACAGGAGGTCCCAGGTCAGGTGGCCGGCGGCATACTCCGGGGCAAAGTTGCGCGCCAGCGCTGTATGTTCTGCACCGGGTAACAGTGCCATCACCTCACGCAGGCCAGCGTCCAGCGTATCGATGCTGCCCTCACGCACGCGCAATTGTGCTGTCTCGCGGTAGCCTCGGCTCGCCACGTCGGAAGCGTTGCCAATGGGCGCTGGCAGCTCACTGGCCGTGTGTGCTCCCGGATAAACGCGCTCCCGAGAAATCGTGAGCGCGTCAATGCGCTGCCAGAACTCGGCCACTGACGGGGTACCGGACTGCGCTCGCATGTTCCACCAGGCGCCCACGTCTGCCACTTCCCAGCGCTGCCAGAGCGTCAGCGGGGCCTCTGCAAGCATAAGCGGGGGAGATATTTCCCGCGAAACCAGCCGCAAGCCCCGCTCTGCCGCAGCCGGCTCATAGCGCTCGCGAAACAGTCGCTCCACCTCGGGCAGCTGTGTTGCTTCAAGAACAATCCGGTCCAGTACTGTAATCATCCAGTTCAACTCATTGCGCGCACTCTGCTGGTACACTAACGCAATCCGGCACGGATTGTCCTGACTGTACGCATGGCTTTCAGTGCCGGAAGAGACATAACTACAACGAGTTCAAGGAGCACTACCAGCGTGGATACCAACCTCATTCGCCAGCAAACCGTCTACCACGCATTACGGCGCACCGCGGCCCGAAACCCTCAGCAGGCCGCCATTCGGCAGCACGACGTAAACTGGAATTATGCCGAGTTTCACGACCTCTGCCTGCGCGTTGCTGGCGGGCTGATTGAACGTGGAATTCAGCCCGGTGACCGTGTCGCCATCCTGTCGCGAAATTCGAATGCCTTTGCTGTAGCGCGCTTCGCCATAAGCGCGATCGGTGCCGTGCTGGTGCCGGTCAACTTCATGCTCAATGTGCAGGAATCGGCCTATATCATTGAGCACAGTGGAGCCCGCCTGCTTCTGGTGGGAGACAGTGAGGTGGAGAAAGCGCAACAGGTGGCAACACAATGCCCCGAACTTGAGCAATTGTTCTGGCTGGCAACTTCAGGTCATGCGCCTGATGGACTGGAGGCTTTCAGCCTGCTGACCGAGAGTGCCCCGCTGGCGACCCTGCCTGCTGTAGAGAGTCAGGATGCCGCACAGATCATATACACCAGCGGTACGGAATCGGCGCCTAAAGGAGCGGTGCTAAGCCACGCCGCGGTATTGTGGCAGTACGGCAGTATTCTCGCCGATGCGGAAGTCTGTAGCACGGACACCCTCTTGCACGCCTTGCCACTGTTCCACTGCGCACAGCTGGACTGCTTTCTAGGGCCCGCAATTCAGTGCGGCGCCAGCAGTGTGATAACGGACGACAACAGCCCAGCGAACCTGCTCGAGTTGTTGTCACGCGAGAAAATCAGCTCGTTTTTTGCGCCGCCTACCGTCTGGATTTCCTTGCTCCGCCATCCCGACTTTGACCGCGCGAACCTGTCTGCACTGCGCAAGGGCTACTACGGTGCGTCCATCATGCCGGTGGAAGTGCTGAAGGAAATTCAGACTCGCTTGCCCCAGTTGCGCTTATGGAACCTGTATGGGCAAACAGAAATTGCGCCGACGGCGACCATCCTCAAACCTGAAGACCAATTGCGCAAGGCGGGCTCAGCGGGCCGTCCTGTACTCCACGTTGAAACGCGTGTCGTTGACGATGACGGCAATGATGTCGCGACCGGTGATATCGGCGAAGTCGTCCACCGGTCACCACAGTTATTGACCGCGTATTTCAGGAACCCGGAAAAGACCGCAGAGGCGTTTACGGGTGACTGGTTCCACAGCGGTGACCTGGCAACACTCGATGAGGAGGGCTACCTCACTATTGTCGACCGCAAAAAGGATATGATCAAAACGGGCGGTGAGAATGTGTCCGGGCGAGAAGTGGAAGAGGTTATCTACCAACTGCCCTGGGTCGCGGAAGTGGCAGTCATCGGCCTGCCACACCCACACTGGGTGGAAGCCGTTGCGGCTGTCGTAGTGCCCAAGGATGAGGCGAATGAGCAAGCAAGTGAACAAGCAGTTATCGACTTTTGTAAACAGCGTCTGGCCGCTTTCAAAGTGCCCAAACGCATCCTCATGGCACAGGATTTGCCGCGCAATCCTTCAGGTAAAATCCTCAAGCGGAACCTGCGCGACACGCACGCCGGCGTTTTCAGCAGCGCCCCTGAGTAGTTAAGGCTAGTCTATCGACAGCCCCATACCCTTGAGCACTTCCTCCGGAAGTGCAGGGAGCTGCAGAGTCGATAGGTGCGCGGCGCGGCCAGCGGCAAACTCACGGGTAAGCTCCGGGTGCGTGGAAACCCAGAATTCGCCTGCGGCAATTTGCGGCAGAATGCGCTGCGCTGCCTCGTATCCACTGATGCCGTCCGACGCCAGCATGCCCTGCATCATCACCCGGTGCTGTTCGCTCGCGGAATTGGTCGTAGTGCCACCGTCCTCAAAAATACGGGTGGCCACCGGCCCGGGCAAAACCGCGGAAACCTGAATGGGCGCCTTGCTGATCTGCATTTCCAGGAACAGGCATTCACTGAAGGAGATCATGGCGTGCTTGCTCAGGATGTAGGATGTCTGCACAGGCATCATGCCAAGGCCACCAATGGAGGCCGTGTTGGCAATCCAGGCGGGCTGGCCACTGGCGATCATTCTTGGGGCAAAGGCCCGCACGCCATGTATCGCACCGTGAATATTGATATTGAGTGTCTTGTCCCACTGCGCTGCAGAGAGCTCCCAGGTCAGGCCCAGCGTTTCGACGCCGGCATTGTTGATCAGCAGCGTGACGTCGCCCCAAGTGTCATGGGTGGTTGCCGCGAGCGCGTCAATAGAGGCGGAATCTGCTACGTCAACCCTCACCGCCATGGCCTCCCCACCCTGATCACGGATGCTCTCAGCCACAAGCTGCGCACGATCTTCAGCAATGTCCGCCACCACGACACGCATGCCCTGTTCAGCCGCCACGCGCGCCAGGCCTTCCCCTATCCCCGAACCTGCGCCGGTAATAACGGCGACACCGCCGCGCAAGCGCTCCATACTGGTTTCCATCGGTTGTTATCCTGTTACCTGTTCGCTATGTCTCAAAGCTGCGGGCGATTGAATATCCGTTGACTCCGCTCACTCGATATTTGCAACTTCGAGCACGATTTTCCCGCGGGTGTGTCCCTGCTGCAGAATACGGTGTGCGTCAGCAACGTCACGCAGCTGAAAGGTCCTCAAGGGTGGGAGTCGCACATCGCCACTGACCAGCAGGCCGGCAATTTTTTCCAGAGTCCTGGCGCAGTTCGTGTCGTCCATCGTAGAAAATACGCGATTGACGCCTCTGGCAGCACCCGCCTCCGCGGCTGCAGGAATATCGCCGTCGTCGACCAGGGTAGGAATGCTGACAAAGGTGCCACCTGATCGCACCAGGTCAAGACCATTCGGCAATGTGCTGACACCCACCGCATCCATGAGAAAATCAAGCCCTTCTGGCGCCCAGGCCTGCACTTCACGCGTGATATTTTCCGTGCGGTAATCAATGACTTTGTCGACGCCGAGATCCCGCAGGTATTGCACATTGGGTGTTGAGCACGTCGCCGCCACTTCTGCGCCGGCCCAACGGGCAAACTGTACTGCAAAGCTGCCGAGACCTCCTGAGCCGCCGTGAATCAGTGCCCGCTGACCTCGCTGCAGGCCGCCGCGGTCGAACAGTCCCTGCCAGGCCGTGAGTGATGCCACGGGCAACGCGGCAGCCTGCTCGAAATTCAGCCCGTCGGGAATTCGCGCGACTCTGTCGGCGTTGGCGACAACGAACTCTGCATAGCTCCCCTGCCCCCCCTGACCATGATTCGTTGGCGTAAAGACCCGGTCGCCAACAGCAAATCCCTCAACGCCTTCGCCCACCGCACTGATGCGGCCCGCGGCGTCAAAGCCGATGATGTAGGGAAAAACATAGGGACGGAACTGGGCAAGATGGCCTTCGCGGTTTTTCCAGTCTGCGGGGTTCACGCCGGCGTAGGCGACTTGCACCACAACCTCACCCGGGCCGGGTTCTGGCGTGTCTATCTCGGCGTACTGGAATACTTCCGGCCCACCAGTCCTTTCAATGATCATCGCGTACATCGCTATCTCTCCACAGCAGCCAAGTGCTACGGTAGCGCATATTACGTCGCTTGCAGGCTTTTGCGTTTCAAGTATGTGAACTGAGCGGCGACATGTTATGGCACTGCAGTCGCTCCGTTACCGTGGGTGCGTCTGATAGGCTGGCCGGGCATGCTGTCCATGCTCAATACGCCGCCATCAATTACCGGCACACCGTTGACCAGAACATAGTGCATACCGGTTGCAGGTTGTCGCGGGTTGGAAAAAGTCGCCCTGTCCGCTACCTCGCTCGCATCGAACACCACGATGTCGGCATCCATGCCTGTCTGCAAACGGCCTTTCCGGCGCATCTGCGGGACGGAGGGTTGCAGGATCATCGCCGGTATCAGGGATGACTTGCGCAGGGCCTCTGTGAGGCTGAGAGAAGCGCTTTCCCGCACCCATTGAGCAAGTAACCGGGTAAACGTTCCCGCGCTTCGCGGATGCGCATAGGCTGATTCCGGCAACGGCCATTGATCAGGGGCAACAAGCGCTCCGGTACTGCTGTCGATCCAGGGCATGCCGTCGCTGGCTATCGCGCCGCCGGGAAAGAGCACAGAGGTGTCGAGGATATCCCGCTCGGCCGGCAGGTCGAGGAAGTGCCTCACGATCACAGCGCCAGGCTGTGCAGCGCGCAATGCAGTGAAGCTGGCTGCATCCAGCCGTTCGCCGTTGAACTCGATATCCTCCGGCTTTACGCCCTTGGCCGCCATCGCCTCTGCGCTGAACAGTGCAGCCCCAATGGTTGTGCTGCCGGCGCCATAGGTGTAGGCCTCTGTGCTGAGCGGCACGCCGGCTGCCTGTGCTGTGCGAATCATGCCACTGGTAACGCCCACCGCACGCACACTGCTACTGTTTAAATGGCAAATATGGGCGTGATTGTTACTGCTTGCCGCGAGTGCGATGACTTTTCCAACGCACTCGGCAGAGCTGCCGGGGTCCGCAAGGTTATCGCAGGAAATATGTGTGAAGGTTGGTACCTGATGACGCGCGGCAAGCTTATGGACCGCAAGCAACTCGCGAAAACCGCCCCCGGGCGCGTAGCCGCCGTTAATACCAATACCCAGTGCGCCTTCTTGCAAGCCCTGCTCAAGGCTCTTGACGATATTGGCGACCTGCGCGCCGGATGCAGTCTCGTTAACCCAGCGCTCAAGTGCAAACGCCTCTCGAAACCACTGCAGGTCTGCCTGTGGAGACAACCCCTCGAACTCTTCGATGCGGGCGAACGTCCAGGCGGCCGATGTGCCGTAGTTCAACGCCCTTCCCGCGGCGGCCTGCCGACTGTACCAATTCCCGACGGGAAGTATGCCGGACTCAAGCTCCAGCGCCGTCGTCACACCGTCGTAGGCGTGCATTCTATCGGCAACCAGTGACTGGCCGTGGGAATGCAGGTCAATGAAGCCCGGGGCAACCACAAGCCCGGTCGCATCGATCACCCGTTTACCGTCAAGCGGCTGCTCTGTTACCGCGGTAATCGCCCCGCCTGTGACGCCCACGTTGCGAACAGCATCGAATCCACTTTCCGGATCAATCACGCGCCCACCGGCCAGCACAAGGTCATAAGCCTGCTCTGTAGCCTGCAGTAAGGTGCTCAGCGCACCACCAGCGAAGACGAGCAGAGCCAATAAGGCGCTGCGCCAGGCGCGCCTGTTGTGCGGTGCAACACGTGTGTATTTCAACTCGCCTCCTCGACCCATGGCTTTACAGTCGTATTGGGCAATCGACAAACGTGAGAATCTAGCATACAACGGAGCACTGAGGGTGCGAGCCCCCAACCTCACGCGGTAATGCATGGTTGCGGCTGGCGCCAGTTCGATAAATTGGCTCGAGTAACAAAACCTGAGGGTATTACACAGTGAATGCAATAGTTCCACAGCGTACAGAAGATACCGCCAACGAACGCTGGGCGCGTTTTTCACCGATCGTCAATAGCGACGATTATGTACAGAGCCTGCGTAACCGCAATGTCACGGTCTACCTGATGGGCGAACGTATTGCAGAGCCCGTCGACCACCCGATCATTCGCCCCTCTATCAACGCCCTGTGCGCCACCTATGATCTGGCCCTGGAAGACCCCGAATTGGCAACCGCGCATTCGTCGCTCATCGACGCCCGGGTCAACCGCTTTCTACACATCGTTGAATCACCGCAGGACCTGGTGCTGAAAAACCGTATGCAACGGCGTTTGGGGCAGATTACCGGCACCTGTTTTCAGCGCTGCGCCGGGTTGGACACCATCAGCGTGTTGCATTCCATCACCTGGGACATCGACCAGCAGCACGGCACCGAGTATCACCAGCGGTACCTCGCCTTCATGCGCGAGGCGCAGCGCCACAATGTGATCATCGGCGCGGGCATGACCGACCCGAAAGGAGATCGCAGCAAACGCCCGCATGAGCAGTCAGACCCTGACCTGTTTTTGCACGTTACGGCGCGCAACCAGCGCGGCCTCTATGTTACCGGGGCCAAAGCGCACATGACCGGTGGCCTCAACAGCCACTGGATTTGCATCATGCCCACCATGAACATGGGAGCGGCTGATCGCGACTACGCCGTTGTCGGCATGGTACCCGGGGATGCAGAGGGCCTCACCTACATCTACGGGCGTCAGAGTTGCGATACGCGGGCTCTGGAGACGGGCGACATCGACAAGGGCAATGCCCGGTTCGGCGGCCAGGAAACCCTGGTGGTGTTCGACAATGTATTTATCCCCTGGGAGCACGTGCTCATGGACGGTGAGTACGAATTCGCACAGCCCATGGTTGCGCGCTTCACGGCCTATCACCGCGCCAGCTACGTGTGTAAAACCGGGCTGGGGGATGTGATGGTAGGTGCCGCCGCGTCCATTGCCGAGTACAACGGGGCCGATGCCGCCAGCCACATCAAGGACAAGCTGGTTGAGATGACGCACCTGAACGAAACCATCTACTCTTCGGCCATCGCCTCATCCCATGAGGCAACACAGCTCGATTCGGGTATCTGGATGAATGATGAAATGCTGGCCAACGTCTGCAAACACAACGTTACCCGCTTCCCCTACGAGATCGCGCGCTTCGCGCAGGACCTTGCGGGCGGCCTGATGGTGACTTTGCCGTCACAGGCGGATTTTGAGCATGCAGAAGCCGGACCGTTGTTGCACAAATACTTTCAGGGACGTGCAGATATACCGGTGGAAAGCCGAACCCGTATGCTGCGCCTGATCGAGAACATGACCCTGGGGCGCAATGCGGTGGGTTACCTGACGGAGTCGTTGCACGGGGCGGGGTCACCACAGGCGCAGCGTATCCAGATACTGCGGGGCATGGATCTGGCGCGCAAGAAGCGCTATGCGCAGGACCTGGCCGGCATTGAGATTATTGCCAGCGATGCAGATTGAGTGCCTAGCCCAGCTTGAGGCCGATCACGGCAATCTGATCGCCGTCGAGCTTCTTGACCACAAACTCCACGCTGTCGATTGACACCCTGTCGCCGACCACCGCCTTGTGATGGAACTGACGATTGATGAACTCCCCCACCGTCAGTGCCTGCAAGGCCTCGGGCACCGCGATACCGTACATAAGTGAAATGTCCGCCAACCGCGCGCCGGGCTTGAGCACGAAGTCCCCGTAGAACGCCGATGCCTTCTGCGAGCTGCTGGCGTCTGCCGGCGTGAATAGCCGCGCCAGTGCCGGTGCGGCGCCGTCGTTGCCCAGCACCATAACGTGGTCTTCCAGCTCGACATTCTGTTCTCGAGGGTTGTCCAACAACACACCCTGGCGCACAACACCCACCAACTGGGCCCCACCGGAAAGCGGCAGGCGCCCCGCGCGCATGCTGATAGCGGGGCTCCCCGCGACCGCCCGGTACACCAGCACCTCTTTTTCCTGCTCGTCGGGGATGCGCAGCACCAGGTGCTCCGGGTCTACCAGGACCGGCGGCACTTCGATGCCCAACCAGCGCGCAATCGGCGCAATCGTCCAGCCCTGCAGCACCAGAGACACCAGCACCACGAAGAAAGCCAGCTCGAAAAATACGTCGGCATGCTCCAGCCCCGCCAGCGAAGGAAACAGTGCGAGAATGATCGGCACCGCGCCGCGCAAGCCACACCAGCTGATGAACACCTGCTCGCGCCAGGGAAAATGGAACGGAGCCAGGGACACCGCAACGGCCAGCGGGCGCGCTACCAATATCAACGCAAGGGCGATACCCAGAGCCGGAAGTACCAGCGGCACCAGGCTGCTCGGGGTCACCAGCAGGCCCAGCATCAGAAACATGCCGATTTGGGCCAGCCAGGCAATGCCGTCGTGGAAGCGACGAATATCCTTGGCGTGAGGCAGTGACGCATTGCCTATCAGGATGCCAACCAGGTAGATGGCGAGAAAGCCACTGCCCCCCCAGAGGTTCGCGATACCGAATACGCTCATGCCACCCGCCAGTGCCAACAACGGATACATGGATACCGGCAGGGACAGCCGTTTCAATAATTGCACCAACACATAACCACCGGCAAAGCCGATTGCCAGGCCCAGGCCCATCTGCTCGGCAAATGCTCCCAGAATCCGCACGCCGGGGTTTTCTGCCTGCAATGAAATCAGCTCCACCAGCGTGATGGTGAGGAAAATGGCCATGGGGTCGTTGCTCCCCGACTCCACCTCCAGCGTGGCACTGGTGCGCTCTTTGAGCTGTAGCCCGGCAGAGCGCAACAGGCCGAACACAGCGGCGGCATCCGTTGACCCCACGATGGCGCCAATCAGTAGTGATTCCAGCCAGCTCAGGTCGAGCAGGAAGTGCGTGACCAGGCCGGTGATGCCCGCCGTGAGTACAACGCCGACGGTCGCCAGTGATAGTGCCGGCCCCAGGCTCACCCGGAACGTGTCGCGACGGGCGCCCTGGCCGCCATCGAAGATGATGATGGCCAACGCCAGGCTGCCGAACAGGAAAGCCTGGCTGACGTTGTCAAAGCGCAGTCCACCCACGCCCTCTTCCCCGGCCAGCATGCCCAGCACCAGGAACACCAGCAGCACGGGGGCGCCCACACGCCGTGACAAGCCGCTGGCAACAACGCACAGCAGCGCCAGCAGAGCGCCCCAGAAAATCATGCTGTTGGTGAGTTCAATCGGGTTCACGGGCTCGCGTGCCCCTGTGTCGGCATCCTGAAAAGCCATGGTACACCAGTCCAGCTCGGGAGGGACGGGAACACCGCTACTTAAGCGCTGTCATAAGCGAGTACCGATAACCCTAATCATGGGATTGGATGCAACCCTGCACAGGGTTACACTGCTTGCTTCGAACACAGGAGATATCGACTTTGTCAAACAATCTGGCCTTCCGGGCGAGGCACTTGCGGATCGTCCTGCTGGGGGTTGCGGCCCTGCTGGTAGCGGCTTTGCCGATGGGCGTTGCCGCCTCCATTGCGTACACAGACAGTCAGCGGGAAACCATTGTCGAGTTGATCGAACAGCTGGAGGAGCGTCACTACGCCAAGCTGGTGTATGACGACAATCTGTCCTCCTTGCACCTCGACAATTACATCGACAGCCTGGACGGCGGGAAGATGTTCTTCACGCAGGCGGATCTGGCCGACTTCGAGCGCTATCGCACCGTGATGGATGAAGATCTGCATGCGGGCAACCTGCAAGCGGGCTTCGCGATCTTCAACCGGTTCCAGCAGCGCCTGCAGGACCGCCTTGAGGGCGTTGTGGATACGCTTGAGGAGCGCGTTGCTGCCATGGACTTTGCCCTTGAGGAAGAGTACGAGCTCGATGGCGAGGATCGGGCATGGGCGAGCAGTGAAGAAGAGCTCGACGATCGCTGGCGGCGCCACTTGAAGAACCAGGTGTTAAGCCTGCGGCTCAGCGAAAAAGAAGCTGACGACATCGTGCCTACGCTGGAGAAACGCTACCGCAACCAGCTCAAACGCATCGAGCAGTACAACGCCCAGGATGTTTTCCAGGTGTACGCTAACGCCCTGACAGAATTGTACGACCCGCACACCAACTATCTTTCGCCGCGTCGCTCGGAAAACTTCAACATCAACATGAGCCTGTCGCTGGAAGGCATCGGTGCAGTGCTGCAAATGGAGGACGAATACACCAAGGTTGCCCGATTGGTTGCCGCAGGCCCGGCGGATAAACAGGGGGACTTGCAGCCATCGGACCGCATTGTGGGTGTCGCCCAGGGCGAAGACGGCAGTTTTGAGGACGTGATCGGCTGGCGCCTGGACGAGGTCGTCGAGCTGATACGCGGGCCCAAGGACTCTACCGTTCGTTTACAGGTAATACCCGCCAAGGCGCCCGCGACCGACGCCCGCAAGGAAATCACCATCGTACGCAACCAGGTCAAACTGGAGGAACAGTCCGCGCAAAAGCATGTACTTGAAGTGCCCGAAGGGGACCAGACCGTGAAGATCGGGGTGATCGATATCCCCGCGTTCTACATCGACTTCGAAGCCATGCGGCGTGGCGACGAAGACTACAAGAGCACCACCCGCGACGTACGCAAGCTGTTGACCGAACTGGAAGACGAAGGTGTCGAGGGCATCGTCATCGACCTGCGCCACAACGGGGGCGGTTCCCTGCAGGAAGCCAACGAATTGACCGGGCTGTTTATCGAATACGGCCCCACCGTGCAGATTCGCCATTCCTCACGCCGCGTCTGGCGCGACGGCAAGCGGGTGCGCGGCCCTTACTACGACGGCCCGCTTGTCGTACTCATCAACCGCCTGAGCGCGTCTGCGTCAGAAATCTTCGCCGGTGCGATCCAGGATTATCAGCGTGGCATCATTGTGGGTGACCGCTCCTTCGGCAAAGGTACCGTGCAAACGATGGTGCCGCTTACCGAAGGCCAACTGAAGCTCACCGAATCGAAATTCTACCGCATCTCCGGTGATAGCACGCAACATCGCGGCGTGGTGCCCGATGTGATGTTCCCCTCGCTGTTCGACCCCGAGGAAATCGGCGAGAGCGCCCTGGATCACGCGCTGAACTGGGACCAGATCAACCCGGTGAAACACCGCCGCTACGGCGATATTGCGGCGGTGGTGCCGGAGCTGACGCGTCAGTTTCGCGAGCGCAGTGTGAGCAATCCGGATTTTGTCTATCTTGAGGAACAGGTGCACCTTGCTGAGGAGGCGCGCACGGTCAAAGCGCTGCCGTTGAATGAAAAGGCGCGCATCGCCATGCGCGAAATGCAGGAGAGCAAGGCACTGGCCATCGAGAACCGCCGCCGTGCAGCACGCGGTGAGGAGCTGCTGACGTCGCTGGAGGACGAGTTTGTCGAGGACGACGAGGACACAGAAGCAGAGCCGGATGCCGATGCCGATGCCGATGCCGATGCCGATGGGTTAGAGCAACCGGATGTGCTGCTCACTGAGGCCGGCAACATTCTGGTGGATGCCCTGCTTTTGCGCCAACAACAGTTTGCCCAGCACAGTGAATCGGGCGCAGACGAGCACTAGCAGGAATATTGACTGCATCCGTGTGTTACGGACTTTTCCACGCCGTCCAGGGTAGGACGGCTAACCTTCAGGCTTGCCAGAGACGGGCTTTAGCGTATGACAATGGATTGGATTGAGGGGCTCGGGGCAATAATGCCAGTCACCCGCCTCGGGGATGATATGCGAGTGGTGGACATGTCGCCGGCGTCATTGCGCATGCACGGGATGACTCTGGAGGAAGTGCGCGGTAAAACGCTGTCTGAGCTGGCGCATCGTCCCCCCATGACTAATGTCCTGCCCAGTGCCTGGCGGCGTACCGCGCCGCTGACCAAGGATCCTATCGGCGGGTTGCTGGAGGACGCGGCGCGGCATTACGGCAACGCCACCGCCTGGGTGTGGCTGCTGACGCCCTCCGGGCGCCTTTTCCGCGGCATTCTCAACGTCATCAAACTACACATCGGGTTTCTCACTTACCTGGCCAATGTCGAAGACCCTTTCACTCGCAGCCTGGTGCGCGCGGAACCGGATGGCACCATTATCGGTTCGCTCGGAGCACGCTGGACACTGGAAACCATGCAGGTGTTTGAAGATTTTATTGCCGGTGACAGCCTGTTGGAAATCGCCAGCAGCCACAAGCTCAGCAAGAACCGGGTACGCACCATTCTTGACGACCTCGCCGACCAGACCGGTTATGAAACACCTGGCGCACTGCGCGCAGCGATCTACCGGAACTATGCCGACGAGATGGTGCCCGCACGACAGACGATTTTCCCGGTCGTTACCAATGAGGTACCGGGCTTCCCCATTTACGACCGGGCGCCCTTCTAGCCCTCATGGTTTCACTGCCCTACTCCCAGGCCTGCGAAAACAACAAGCAGCCGATTCTGGCGCGGTTAAAAGAGGTGTTTGTGGGCCCCGGCACCGCCCTGGAGGTGGGTTCGGGAACGGGGCAGCACGCGGTCTATTTTGCCGCTGCGTTGCCGCACCTGACCTGGCAGCCCAGTGATCATCCAGCGAGTATTGAAACCTGTCGGCCCAGGCTTGCTGCGGCAGCGTTGGCCAACCTTGCCCAGCCGCTGGTACTGGATGTCGCCGATTCTGTGTGGCCACTGACACAGGCCGATATGGCGTTCTCCGCCAACACCGCACACATCATGAGCTGGAACGAAGTGGAAGCGCTTTTCCACGGCCTGGGCCGTGTGCTTTCCCCGGGTGCCCCCTTTTGCCTCTACGGACCGTTCAGCTACGGCGGGCGCCACACCAGTGGCAGCAACGCCGACTTCGATAGGTCACTGCGCGCACGAGCGGCGCACATGGGACTGCGGGACATGGACGACCTGCAGCGCCTTGCCGAAGACACAGGTTTCTGCCTTGAAAACGATACAGCCATGCCGGCGAATAACCGCTTGCTCGTGTGGCGCAGGCAATAGCATCTGGTCGGGCGAGTTGATCAGCCTGCGGGCTGGGGGGTATCGGGCCCGAACCAGGCCAGTTGCGCCTGCAGGTCAACCACCGAACCGATAATAATCAGGGTGTGCGCTGACGGGCGCGAGGCAGCGACAATGTCACTGATGCTACTCAGGGTGCCGGTGATGACACGCTGTTCGGGCAGCGTGGCGCGTTCGATAACGGCCACCGGTGTTTCCGGGGAGCGGCCATGGGCAACCAGCTGGCTGCAAATGACCTCCAGCGCGGCCAGCCCCATATAGAACACCAGGGTTTCGTTGGGTGAGAGAAACTCCTGCCAGCGGTGTTCCAGTCGATTGTCTTTAAGGTAACCGGCCACGAAACGCACCGACTGCGCATGCTCGCGATGCGTCAATGGGATGCCGGCATAGCTGGCGGCCCCACTGGCAGCGGTGATACCGGGCACCACCTGAAACGGGATGTGGTGTCGCGCCAGCAACTCAATCTCCTCACCGCCGCGGCCGAAGATGAAAGGGTCGCCGCCCTTCAGGCGCGCTACGCGACGACCTTCACGGGCGAGATCCAGCAGACGCTGGTTGATCTCCGCTTGCGGAACGCTGTGGTCGGACCGCTGTTTGCCCACATAAATGCGCTCGGCATCACGGCGCGCCAGATCGGTGATCGCGGGGCTCACCAACCGGTCGTAGAGGACCACGTCGGCCGACTGCAACAGGCGCAGGGCCTTGAACGTCATCAGGTCAGGATCGCCCGGGCCGGCGCCGATCAGGTAAACCTCGCCCTGATTCAGGCTCTTGGGATTGCGCTGCTGCTGCGCCAGCAGCGCTTCGAGCCTGCGCTTTGCCTCTTCCTCGCGGCCGTTGAGTACCTGTGTGGCGATGGGGCCATCGATAATCTGCTCCCAGAACCGCCTCCTGTGCTCCACATCGGGCAGGGCGCGTGCCACAGTGGTGCGCAAACCGCGCGCGAAGGCCGCCAGGCGACCATACGCAGCGGGCACCATCGCCTCGATACGCCGCCGCAGTTGTCGTGCCAGTACCGGGCTGGCGCCGTTACTGCCGATGGCAATGACCAGTGGTGAGCGATCGACAATGGCCGGAAAAATGAACGTGCACAGTTCCGGTGAGTCCACCACGTTGACCAGAATACCCGCAGCACTCGCATCGGCAGAAACCACCGCGTTGAGCGTTCTGTTGGGTGTTGCCACAACCACCAAACGCGCACCCTCCAGGTGCTTTGCGCCCTCGTAGGCGGCGGCCAGCCAGCGATGGCAGAGCGCCTCGCTACCGCTAACATCAGTCGAGCCCTGCAAGCCAAGCAGGTCGAGAAGCTCGCTACACGCTTCTGGCGCGACCACAGTGATGCAGGCGCGGGCGGCCTGCAATAGCCTGGCCTTGCGGGTTGCCACCTGGCCGCCACCCACCAGGACGACCCGCGTGTCGCGAAGCTTCAGGAAGAGTGGCAGCGATTCCATGGTAGCGGCCTCCCGGCGCGGAATGGGCTTGCTCAGAGCTGCGTCAGGCCACCCATATAGGGCTGCAGGACAGCGGGAATGGTGACGCTGCCGTCCGCCTGCTGGTAGTTCTCCAGCAGCGCCACGAGCGTGCGTCCCACCGCGAGGCCGGAACCATTCAGGGTATGCAGCAGCTCCGGCTTGCCGGTTTCCGGGTTGCGCCAACGGGCTTGCATGCGTCGCGCCTGAAAATCGCCGAAGCTGCTGCAGGACGATATCTCGCGGTAGGTGTTCTGGGCGGGCAACCACACCTCCAGGTCGTAGGTGCGCCGCGCGGAAAAACCGGTATCACCGGCGCACAGAGCCATCTTGCGATACGGCAACTCCAGCAGTTGCAGCACACGCTCTGCGTGGCCTGTGAGTGCCTCCAGTGCCTGCTCGGACTGGCCGGGACGTACCAGCTGTACCAGTTCCACTTTCTCGAACTGGTGCTGGCGAACCAAACCGCGCGTATCGCGCCCATAGCTGCCCGCTTCACTGCGGAAACACGGCGTGTGGCAGGCAAACCGCACGCCTTCGGTGCCGAGCTCTGCATCCTCGAAAATCCGCTCGCGCGCCACGTTGGTCACCGGCACCTCCGCGGTGGGAATCAGGTAGTAGTCCTGCTCGCCGTGCAATCTGAACAGGTCCTCGGCGAACTTCGGCAGCTGTCCGGTGCCACGCAGGGATTCGCCATTGACAATATAGGGCACGTAAATTTCACGATAACCGTGTTCGCCGGTGTGCAGGTTGAGCATGAACTGGATCAGGGCGCGGTGCAGGCGCGCCAGTGGGCCGTACATCACGGTGAATCGGGAGCCGGTGATCTTGCCCGCAGTCTCGACGTCAAGCTGCTGCAGTGCCTCACCGATCTCCACATGATCGCGCGCCGGAAAATCAAACACGCGCGGCTCACCGAACCGTGCTACCTCGGTGTTGTCTTCCTCGCGCGTGCCCTCGGGCACCTCGGGTGCCAGCAGGTTTGGCACACCCAGCATGAATTCCTCAAGCCTCGCCTGCACGTCCCGGGCCTGATCGGTGAGGGTATCGAGCTGGGCGGCGATTTTATCCAGTGTGAGGTTGACCTGCGCTTTGGCGTCATCGACGCTCATGCCCTGCCCTACCAGCTGGCCGATGGTTTTGGAGGCGCGCTTGCGCTCTGCCAACAGCGACTGGCTATCCATATCCGCCTGCTTGCGCTGTGCATCGAGTGCTTCGAAGGCGGTAACATCGAAAGTGAAACCACGCCGCGCCAGTTGCGCCGCGATGGCTTGCGGGTCCTGTCGCACCGCTTTGATATCCAGCATTTTCTGTGTTCCTGTTGTCTGTTGTGTGGGCCCGCTAATAGAGCAGAGCCCGGGTCAGGGTGATGGCGAGGCCGGCACCGATGACGCAGAGCGTAACACTGGCGAGCATGTACCCCAGTGCCTGAGCTGCCTGGCCCGACTCCCAAAGCGCGAAGGTCTCCAGGGAAAACGTGGAGAACGTTGTGAACGCCCCCAGGAAGCCAACCATCAGCAGGCCGCGCCAGTCCGCATGCAGAACCTGGCGCTCCAGCAGCGCAAACAGCACACCGATAGCGCAGGAGCCCAGAAGGTTGACCAGCAACGTAGCCAGGGGAAACGCACCCTGCCACTGTGCCTGGGTCCACTGCGACAGCAGGTAGCGGGAAACCGAGCCCGCTGCTCCCCCGAGTGCAACGAAAACCAGGTACTTCATGGGAAAACCCGCAGGGTCCGGTTGCCAGCGCGCATTGTACTGATTTTTTGCCTCCGGGGCAGCGCCCTGCGGCGCGCTCACGGCTTGCGCGGGTAGCGCTGCCGATTGCTGTTCTGGTCCAGGCCGCGCAGGTACTCGAGTTTTTCGCCGATCTTCTGCTCCAGGCCGCGCGCTACCGGGAAATAGTAGCGTCGCGACTGCAGCGCCTCCGGGAAATAGTTTTCGCCCGCGGCATAGGCACCCTCCTCGTCGTGGGCGTAGCGGTAATCGTTGCCGTGGCCCTCCGCTTTCATCAGCGCCGTCGGTGCGTTTCGCAAGTGCAGGGGCACTTCGCTGCTGCCCTGGCTTTGCACATCGGCCAGTGCCCCTTTGTAAGCGCTATACACTGCATTGCTTTTGGGCGCACAAGCGAGGTAGATAACAGCCTGCGCGAGAGCGAGCTCTCCCTCGGGGCTGCCCAGGCGCTCCTGCACCTGCCAGGCATCCAGGCAGAGGCTGAGCGCACGCGGATCGGCGTTGCCAATATCTTCGCTCGCCATGCGCACGATGCGCCGCGCCAGATACAGCGCATCGCAACCCCCGTCCAGCATCCGGCAAAGCCAATACGCGGCGGCGTCCGGCGCCGAGCCTCGCACGGCCTTGTGCAGGGCACTGATCTGGTCATAGAACAGGTCTCCGCCCTTGTCGAAGCGCCGTAACGAGGCCTGTAATACTTCTTCCAGAGTTGTGGCCGTGATGATGCGCCCGCCGTCCTGCTCGTCCGCGAGGTCGGCAGCCAGCTCGAGCAGATTCAGGGCGCGCCGGGCATCACCGTCGGCCTGCCCGGCAATCTGCAACAGGCACTCTTCCTCGACGCCTACCGCGGGCGAGAGCGCAGCGACACCGCGGCGCAACACGTCCAGTAAGGCGCTCGGCTCAAGCGCACGCAATTTGTAGACGCGGGCGCGGGAAAGCAGCGCATTATTCAGTTCGAACGAGGGGTTTTCGGTGGTGGCGCCGATAAAAATGACAGTGCCGTCTTCCACATGGGGCAAAAACGCATCCTGCTGACTCTTGTTGAATCGGTGCACTTCATCGACAAACAGAATCGTGTCGCGCCCTGTGGCACGTTGCTGACGCGCCTGACTGATGGCTTCGCGTATTTCCCGCACGCCCGCAAGCACCGCCGAAAGCTGCAGGAAGTGCGCGTTGGCAGCGCCGGCCACAATACGCGCCAGGGTGGTTTTGCCAACCCCCGGGGGGCCCCAGAAAATCATGGAGTGCAGCTGGCGCCTCTCGATGGCCTGGCGCAGCGGCTTGCCGGGCCCCAGAAGGTGCGCCTGCCCGGCAAAGGTGTCCAGAGCTTGCGGACGCAGCCGTGCCGCCAGCGGCTGGTAACCCGCTTCGTCGTCGGCGCTGAACAGGTCGTCGGTCAAGCGCTACTCTGCCTGGTAAAACAGATCCGCGCCGGGAGGCGGCGTGAAGTCGAATTCTGCAGGCGTCATTGGGGTCTGCGTATCCAGCGCTGTAAAGGTGATCACCACGCGCTGGTTGAGGTTGTCCTGCACTTCCATGCCCTGCAAGGTGTTGCCCTCCAGTGCCAGAGTCAGCTCCCGGAAACCCGCGTCCAGTCCGCGGGGGACGAGCACAAAACGCTGCTGCGCGTCGCGGTGCACGGTGTAATCACGACGCAGGGCCGCCTCGTCACCGCCGAGCACCTGCAATGGCGTCATCGCTTCACTGCCCACCACGGGCTTGCGTGTCACCGTTTCCAGGTCGCGGTCGTGGTGCCAGAGGTAATCCCGGTTGGCAATGATTAACTGGCTGTCCGGAGCGCGGATCTCCCAGGCAAAATAGCCCGGGCGTAGCAGGCGGAATCGGCCTTCGGAGTCGCTCACCACGCTGCCGTCTGTGGCGTACTGCCGCTGGCGAAACTCACCCTGCAGGCGCTCTATCGATTGTAAGGCCTGCAACAGTTCGTTCACCGCCTCTGCCCGCAAGGGTGAGGAGAAAACGGCGAACAGCAGCAGGCAAAGATACGACAGTTTTTTCACATGAGGCACGTGTTGATTCCTGTGCAATGTTGCGGGGAGTGCAGTGGGCTACTCTGGCGGCGGCGGTGCCAGCACTTCACGCTGCCCGTTGGTACCCATTTCGCTGACCACTCCGGCCTGTTCCATGCTTTCGATGAGGCGCGCGGCGCGGTTGTAGCCGATACGTAATTTGCGCTGTACCGATGATATGGACGCACGCCGACTCTGGGTCACATAGTGTACGGCTTCATCATACAGGTTGTCGCTCTCTGGATCTTCGTCCCCGTTACTGGCCTGAAGTTCCCCGGCGGTCACCGGCGTGCTGCTGCCTTCATCCAGCAGGCCGTCGATATAGCGGGGCTCCCCGCGTCGCTTCCAGTCCGCCACAACGCGGTGTACCTCCTCGTCGGAACAGAAAGCGCCGTGTACACGTGTGGGCAGGCCCGAGCCGGGGGGCAGGTAGAGCATGTCGCCGTGGCCGAGCAATTGCTCCGCGCCACCCTGGTCCAGAATGGTCCGTGAGTCGATCTTGGAGGACACCTGAAAGGCGATACGGGTAGGAATGTTGGCCTTGATCAGGCCCGTAATGACGTCGACCGAAGGTCGCTGTGTGGCGAGAATGAGGTGAATGCCCGCTGCCCTCGCCTTTTGCGCGATTCTCGCAATGAGCTCTTCCACTTTCTTGCCGACAATCATCATCATGTCAGCAAATTCGTCGATCACCACGACAATGGAAGGCAGACGCTCCAGCGCCGGAGCCTCCTGCTCCTCGTCAGTCAACGCCAGAATGGGGTCCGGCTTCCACAGCGGGTCGACAATAGGCGTTCCTTCCCGCTCGGCATCAGCCAGCTTGCGGTTGTAACCGGCCAGGTTACGCACCCCGAGGTGTGCCATCAGCTTGTAACGGCGCTCCATTTCCGCCACACACCAGCGCAGGCCGTTGGCAGCATCCTTCATGTCAGTGATCACCGGGGTCAGCAGGTGGGGAATGCCATCATAGACCGAAAGCTCAAGCATCTTCGGGTCCACCATGATCAGCCGCACATCGGCGGGGGTAGACTTGTAGAGCAGGCTCAGCAGCATGGCATTGACGCCCACCGACTTGCCGGAACCGGTGGTGCCTGCAACGAGGAGGTGCGGCATTTTACCCAGGTCCGCGACCACAGGTTCGCCGGAAATGTCGTGCCCCAGCGCCAGGGTCAGCGGCGAACGCGACTGGTCGAAGGCCCGCGATGAGAGCACCTCGCGGAAGTTGACGATCTCGCGGTCTTCGTTGGGAATCTCAATGCCCACCACCGACTTGCCGGGAATCACTTCCACCACGCGCACACTGATCACCGCCAGCGACCGTGCGAGGTCCTTGGCGAGGTTGGAAATGCGCGAGACCTTGATGCCGGCAGCCGGTTGTATCTCGAACCGGGTGATTACCGGGCCCGGATACACCGCCACCACCTCTGCGCTGATACCGAAATCCGCGAGCTTGAGCTCAAGCAGGCGCGACATCGCCGCCAGGGCCTCTTCGGAAAAACCCTTGGTCGGGTCCTTCGTCTCCGCGTCGAGCAGGTTCAGAGCCGGCAGTTCGCCGGTGACCGGCGCGTCAAACAGCGGCTGCTGTTTTTCCTTCTCGGCGCGTTCGCTCTTTTCCGGGCGCGGCTTCAACGGCTTGATCTTCGGTGGCTTGCGCTGTTTGCTACGCTCCACGTGCTCGTCTATTACCGCCTTGCGCGCCTCCAGCGCCTTCTCCCGCTGGCGCCGGTCGCGCAGTCTATCAATAGCGTTGACACACCAGAGCCGCACACGCTGTGCGCCGTTGAGTGTCCAGCGCCCGAGGCGTTCCATCAGGCGCAGCCAGCTGACATCGGCGAAAATAGTCATGCCAAAAAGGAACACGGCGAGCAGGATCAAGCGGCTGCCGATGGCGCTGAAGGCAACGGTAAAGCCATCCCCGATCGCCTGCCCGAGAATGCCACCGGCACCCTGAGGCAGGCCAGAGCTGCCGGTATCATTCATCGCTGCGAGCGCCGTACCGGCAATCATGACCAGCACCAGGCCGAGGGCCCGGATACCGAAAGTCACCCAGTCGAAAGGCTGCTGGCGATGGCGCTGCAGCAGAATCACAAGCGCGCGATAGGCCAATAGCAGGGGCAGAAGGTAGGCGGCAAACCCCACAAGCGAGAAGGCGACATCAGCCACCCATGCGCCGGTGGGGCCACCTGCGTTGAGTATTCGTGTGCCGGAACCTGTTGCCGACCACCCGGGATCCCTGGGACTGTAAGTGACAAGCGCCAGCAAGACGTAGAGGCAGGCCGCACTGACGCCAATAAATGCCCCCTCACGCAACCGCGGGCCCAGAACGCTGTGCTGACCGGATTTCTCGGGCACGCTTGAATTTCCCCTCACTGGCGTGGAAAAGTGCCTTTCCACGGGCGACAATATTCCGCAATTGTGCTTTATTTTATGATTATATTCAAATACTTATAAGAACAAATTAGAAATGGTCTCGCCTTTGCCGCGGCGCGGCCTTTACATTACCATACGCTGCCCCGGTCAGCGCCGGGCAACTCCAGCACGCCTGCGTGCGCGCCGGGACATATTTAACACCAGCAACCGGGAAATCACCACATGAGCGACGTTCAACATCACCCTCTGATCATTCTCGGTTCCGGCCCGGCAGGCTATACGGCAGCGGTGTACGCGGCGCGCGCCAATTTGAAGCCGGTCGTGATCACGGGTATGCAACAGGGCGGCCAGCTCACCACCACGACCGAGGTGGAAAACTGGCCCGGTGGTCACGCCGAGTTGCAGGGCCCCGAGTTGATGCAGCAAATGCAGGCCCACGTTGAGCGCTTTGAAACCGCCGTGGTGTTCGACCACATCGAGAAGGTCGACCTGTCCAGCCGGCCCTTCCAGCTGGAGGGCAGCAGCCGCTACAGCTGTGACGCCCTGATCATCGCCACCGGCGCATCGGCACAATACCTGGGCCTGCCCAGTGAAGCGGCCTTCATGGGCAAGGGCGTTAGCGCCTGCGCCACCTGCGATGGCTTTTTCTATCGCAACCAGAAAGTCGCGGTCATCGGCGGCGGCAACACGGCGGTCGAAGAGGCCCTGTACCTGGCCAACATTGCTTCCGAGGTGGTGCTGGTGCACCGCCGCGACAGCCTGCGCGCAGAGAAGGTGTTGCAGGATCGTTTGTTCAAGCGCGCCGAGGAAGACAAAGTGCGCCTGCTCTGGAACCATACCCTCGACGAAGTGCTGGGTGACAGCAGCGGCGTAACGGGTATGCGGGTTAGATCGACCGGAGACGGCGCAACCAGCGACCATGACCTCGCCGGTGTCTTCATTGCCATCGGTCACAAGCCGAACACGGATATATTCCAGGGCCAGCTGGACATGAAGGATGGCTATATCATCCTCCGCAGTGGCACCGAGGGCAACGCCACGGCCACCTCCGTTCCCGGCGTGTTCGCCGCCGGCGACGTGGGCGATCATATTTATCGCCAGGCAATTACCTCGGCCGGGTTTGGCTGCATGGCGGCGCTGGACGCCGAGAAATACCTGGATAACCTCGGCTAACAGCATGCCGGGGATCGCCCGTTTGGCGCCCGGTGACGATTTTCCGCCTACCCGGTGCGCCCTCTCCTACCCCAACGGCCTGCTGGCCGCTGGCGGTGGACTGTCCCCTGAACGTCTGGTGGCGGCTTACCGCCGGGGTATCTTCCCCTGGTATGAACCGCCGCAGCCAGTGCTCTGGTGGACGCCGGACCCACGCTCGGTGCTGTATCTCAACGAGCTACATATATCCCGTTCTCTACGCAAAACACTGCGCGTGGCGCCCTTGCAGCTCAGCGTTGACCGACGCTTCGCCTCGGTAATGGAAGCCTGCGCGGCACCCCGGCGCGACAGCGACGGCACCTGGATCAGCGAGGACATGTTGCAGGCTTACCAGGCGTTGCACCGGCGCGGCATCGCCCACTCGGTAGAGGTACTCAATGGCAACGGCGACCTGGTGGGTGGGCTCTACGGCGTGGCACAAGGGCGCGTATTCTTTGGGGAATCGATGTTCTCCCGCGTACCGAGTGCCTCTCGTATAGCGCTGGTTGCTCTTGTCCATCTGCTGCGCCGCGCCGGTTTTCTGCTGGTCGATTGCCAGATAGAGAGCGAACACATGAACAGAATGGGGGCACGCAATATCAGCAGGCTGGACTTTGAGGCAGAGCTTGCCCAAACTGTAGACAAGCGTATTGAACCGTCCATCTGGGTGCTGCCGACCCACTGCGGAGACCTGCTGCCGTGACCTCATCCCTGCGGGATCTCAAGGTATATACCACCTACCCCCATAGCTGCAGCTACCTGAAAGACCAGGAAGCCACCACCCTGTTCATCGATCCGCGGCAGGACATGGACCAGTTGCTGTATAGCCGGCTTTCGCAGATGGGCTTCCGCCGCAGTGGCAATCATATTTATCGGCCGCACTGCGGGCGCTGCAACGCCTGTATTCCGGCACGGATTCCGGTGAATGCGTTTGCGCCTAACCGTGCGCAACGGCGTACCTGGCGCCGCAATGCCGATATCCGCGTGGAGCTCAGCGAGCACATCCGCGATGAGGCGGCCTACGACCTCTACTACCGCTATATAGAGCAGCGCCACGCCGACGGCGACATGTATCCGCCCGATCGGGAGCAGTACGAATCCTTCCTCAATGACGCCTGGGATTGCACGCACTACTACCGTTTTTTTGCCGATGAACGCTTGCTGGGTATTGCCGTTGTGGATGTGCTGACCGATGGCCTCTCTGCTATCTATACCTTCTTCGACCCCGAGGAAGACAAACGCAGCCTCGGCAGTTATGCCATCCTCTGGCAGATTGAGCAGGCCCGCACGCTGGGCCTGGACTATCTGTATCTTGGCTACTGGATTCGTAACTGCACTAAAATGGCCTATAAAACAGCTTACCAGCCGCTTGAGCTTTATCTCGAGAGCCAGTGGCAGCTGCCGGACGAACCGGCCTGAAACGTACCGTATAGCTGCAACCTGCGGTGTTTTGCGGTTGCGCGGGATCACCCCGGCAATCTGCGAACCCCAACCCGCACTTCCCACTCGCTGTTTAACTGAAAGGCATCGTTGCGTGTATATTGAAATATCTCCCCTCCGGACACTGCTGGTTCTGCTGGTCACGATTCTCTTTCTGGTTGTCGCCAGTAGCCTGGGCGTCGCATGGTTTATCGTTAATGCGCCGATTCGGGAAATTCCCGTGTGGATCAATCTTTTCAACCTAAACCTTGAAGCGAATATCCCGACGTTGTTTTCCTCCCTGCAGTTGCTTTTGGCAGCCGTTCTGCTCGCCGGAATTGCGTATGGCCATCGCAAGCAACAGGAATCATTTCATCTGTGGTACGTTCTGGCGACAATTTTTGTCTTTCTGGCTATCGATGAAACTGCAGCGTTGCACGAAAATCTGACCGTGTATGTCAGAACCACGTTAGGCACATCCGGCTATTTTTATTACGCATGGGTTATTCCCTATGGAATCATTGCCGCCTTGGTAGCCGGCCTGTTCGCCAGATTCCTGATCCGATTGCCCCGACGCAGCGGGCTATATTTTGCCGGCTCGGGAACGCTATATCTGGCGGGAGCGCTGGGAGTGGAAATGCTGGGGGGGAAGTACATCTCCTCTCCCGGAGCCGAGGAGCTCACTTACACCATTATCTACACGCTTGAGGAGTCTTTGGAGATGGTGGGGATTGCTTTTTTTATATACGCGCTTCTGGATTATGTCACCCGGGAATTCGTTCAGCTGAACTATTCTATAAGACACGGGAGCTAGGCGCTACGCGTGCGTTCTCGACTACTCTGGAAACACCACCTTCCAGTCCGCTTTCATATCGATGACCGTCCAACCCTTGGTGCGTGCCTCGTCAAGTCCCTGATCCAGCCGGCCAATGCTCGACTCGCGATCATAGGCCCACTCACGCTCGGCATCCGTGTGATGCAGGTAGAGCATCAGGCGCGGCCCGGCCCCCGCAGCGGTGTACTGCAGCATCTGCAGGTCGCCATCGGAATTGCCGGACGCCAATAGGGGGCGCCTGCCAATGTGCGAGTTGATACCCACCGGTTTGCCCGCCTTGTCATCGACGAAATCAATCTCCGGCAGGCGCACCAGAACCGGTTGGCCATCGCGCAGTTCAAAGCGGGTCTTTATGCTGCTGCCAACAACCTGTTCGGGCGGCATGCCGTATACAGATTCGACCCAGGGGCGCATGAATTCGATGCCGCCTCCAGAGACGATAAAGGTCTTAAATTCGTTCATGCGCAGGTAATCGAGCAACTCCAGCATGGGCTGGTAGACCATGTCGATATACCGTCTGTCGGTTGTCGGGTGGCGCGCCGTGGCGACCCATTCCCGCACGATGGCAGCGAACTCATCGGTAGTCATACCGGCGTGCGTTGCCATAACGATATCGTTGACTGCCGCCATGCCGCCGGCATGCACAGCCTCGAGGTCTCCTTTCAGCAAGGCGGCAAACGGCTCCTCGGTTTGCCATTCGGGGTGTTGCGGTGCAAGCGCCCGAATGCGGTCAGCAGCGAAGAACAACTGGAAATACGCAGGCTGCTCGGCCCAAAGGTTGCCGTCATTGTCGAAGGTGGCGATACGCTCTGCGGGCGGCACGTAGTCCTCCGATCCTTCTTGCGTGACCTGCGTAACGAACGCGACGATGGCCTGTTTGGCGGCCGTGTCGTTCCAGGACGGCAGTGGATCGTGTTGCTGCGCAACGACACCATGGGAGCCGAGCAGTAAGGTGATAATCGCAAAGAGTGTTACTGGCAAAGAGCGCTTCATAAGATTGGCCGGCATTGGTGACGGGAGATATACCGGATGCTGCCTTCACACGGGCCAGAAGGCAACAAGTCATTAAAAAGCCCTCATTGAGAGGGCTTGAGGTTCGCGCAACCGATCTACGCTTTCTTGCTTCGGTTCCTCCAGCCCAGTCCCGCTAAACCGAGGCCGAAAAGTGCCAGAGTGGCTGGCGCAGGAACGGGAGCCGGGGCAGGCCCAGGCCCGGAGGCCGTATCGACGTTCAGAATATGGAACTCCCACGCCCCTGTTCGGGGGTCCGAGTCGTCCCACACACCATTGAAAAGCGCTTGTGTCGCGCCACCGAAATTTTCATCAAATGTAAAATTGGGGTTGCCGTTACGCTCGAAGCCGTCTGCAAGCGAAGTGCTGACTGCGAAATTGTCGTACTGCGTAATACTTGCTTGGTAACTGCCTGCCACAAGAAACTGAGTGAAGTAAGAGTCCCATGTGCCATGGTTGTAGGTCACGCCATTCGACTCTGTGCTGCCGACGACTTCTCCGTCGTCTTGTTCTTCAATCAGGTTCCCACTGGAATCCCAGATCGCCAGTATGGGGTCAAAACCGTTTCCCTCGTCCGGCGAGAGCCAGGAGGAAGAAAATATCGTGACGGTACTGTCACTGGCGACTGAGAAGTCCAGTAAGACCACATCGTTGTCATTCGTGAAGGTTCCACTGAAATCAAAATCCATGGGAGCAGCGGTTGATGTGATGGAAAGCGATGCGCAACTCAAAAACGCGCTTGCCAGGATAATTCTCTTCATGTTGGGCTCCTGCTAATTAACGTGTAACGCACTTGCTACAAAGTAAAGCAAAGTTCGTACCTGGCTAAAAAAAAGATATAAGAATCATAGTGATAGTGGATTTACAGCCGCGCCGCTCAATGCGCGGTGTAAGGAAAACCGACAGTCCCGCGGTTTGTATGCTGCGTGTGCGCCACGCTTTTCGTCACACCGTGCGGCATGCCGGGAGAAGTGAGTCGCACTACCGAGGTCGCTCAGTCTGGCGCCGGAAACGTCACCACCGTGCGCAGGCTCTCACCCCTGCGCATCAATTCGAAGCCATCGTTGATGCGCGGCAGTGGCAGACGGTGGCTGACCAGACTGGCCAAATCCAGCCGCCCCTCGAGATAGTCCTGCAGCAGCAAAGGCAACTGGCTGCGGGTCTTGACGTTGCCGAGGAAGGAGCCCATCAGTGAGCGCCCCAGGAACAGGCTTTCGGGCGGTATCGGCAGGTTCTCGCCCTGCGGTGGCATGCCCACGATCACGGCGACACCGCCGCCGGGGTGAACCATCTCCAACGCCTGACCACCCAGACGGGTGTTACCGACACACTCGAAGCTGTAGTCAGCGCCGCCCCCCGTCATCTCGCGAATGACAGACACCAGATCATCGTCGAGGTCCTGTGGGTCTATAAAGTCGGTGGCGCCAAAGCGATGCGCCGCTTCCGCCCTTTCGGGATTGGTGTCGGCCCCGATGATTCGGCTGGCGCCCACCATCCGCGCCCCCTGCACCACATTCAGGCCAACCCCACCCAGACCGAGCACAACGACAACGCTGCCAGCTTCCACTTGTGCGGTATACAGCACGGCGCCCACGCCCGTGGCCACGCAACAGCCTACCGTGCAGGCCAGGTCGAATGGCACCTCCCGGGGAATACGGGCGACGTTCATCTCCTTCACCAGTACGTGATTGGCGAAAGTGCCCAGACTGGCATAGGCCGCAATCGTCTCACCGTCCAGAGAAAAGGGAGACTCAGCCCGGCCCATGCTGGCGTAGAAGTGCTCGCAGAGATTGGTTTTGCCGCCGCAGCAGGCTGCACACTCCCCACACTCCGGGATGGACAGGGGTACCACGTGGTCCCCCGGCGCCACGCTGGTGACGGCACTGCCGCAGGCCACCACCACGCCGGCACCTTCGTGTCCCGGCACCACAGGGAAGGGAAAAGGCGCGTTACTACCGTCAATCTGCAGCAGGTCGGAGTGGCAGAGGCCGGTAGCGCGAATTTCCACCAGCACCTCGTCCGGCAGAGGGTCCCGTAGCACCAGACTTTCCAGAGTCAACGGCTCACCGGGAACGCGGCACACAGCCGCGCGCGTAATCATTGGCATGCTCTGTACTCCCAGATGCGTTGATTTACCTGCGTAGCATACGCTTGCAGAAGACATTCAATTAACACACCGCAATAGAACACGCTGTTCGTCCAAGCCTAACAATCGCCTGTCACCCACTAAGGGCTTTTTTCGCGGGAACAGTTTCGACTTCACGCGCGCCAGCGCTTGATGAAGTCGAGGAGCTGACGCAGGGCCTGTGGCATGTGCCGTGTGCGCAGGTAGTAGATATAAAACGGTGGCAGGGTCACCGTCCAGTCCGTCAGGAGAGAAACAAGGTTGCCCGCACTGAGATGCGCCTCGACGTCCGGTTCAAGGAGGTAACCAATGCCTTCGCCAGCCAGCAACGCCTCAAGCGACAGGGCCTCGTCGTCCACCACCAGGTTGCCGGAGGGCTGAAAGTCAAAGCGGCGCTTCCCGCGCTGGAAGCGCCAGGGAAATACCGTGCCGCTCTGGGTGTGACGCATGCGCAGGCAGTTGTGACTGCGCAGGTCTTCAGGGCTTTCCGGCCGACCGTATTGCTGAAGATAGGCCGGGGCTGCCACCACATGCAGGGGCCATTCGCCTGTCAGGGGAAGCGCGATCATATCTTTTTCCAACAGATGTCCAACCCGCACCCCCGCGTCGTAGTGACTCTCGACAATATTGCTGATGCCATCATCCACCGTGATGTCCACTTCGATACGGGGGTACTCGCGATGAAAATCCACAGCCAGCCTGGCTAGCACGAGTCGAGCAGCCGCCCGCGAGCACACGAGCCGCACCTGCCCACGATCGCCCTCGCCCAGATCCGCCACCGCCTCCACTGCGCGGCCCAGTTCCGCCAACAGGGGCTGTAATTGCGCCCGCAGCTGCTCGCCCCCTCCGGTCAGGCTCACGCTGCGTGTGGTACGGTTGAACAGCTGCACGCCCAGGCGGTCTTCCAGATTGCTGACGGTCTGGCTCAGGGTGGACGGCGCCAGGCCCAGGTGCGCAGCCGCCCTCCGGAAATTGCAGCGTTCGGCCACCGCCAAAAAGGCCTCGAGTTGTGCGTATTCCGCGCCCTTCATTGTTTTGCCTCGCCGAACATGTCATTCGTATTATGCGGGATTATCAGCCGCGGTGCAGTTGCCTACACTGTTCAACACCGTCGTACACGATGCAGGAGATATGCGGCATGCAAAAATTGGCACTTCCCGGAACCCCGCTACAGGTCAGTCAGCTTTGCCTGGGCACCAATCAATTCGGCACCGCCTTGAACGACCAGCAGGCGGGCGCCATCCTTGACGCCTTTGCCGCTTGCGGCGGCAACTTCATCGATACCGCGCGCTCCTACGGCGACTGGATTCCCGATGCTCCACGCGGCGCCAGTGAACAGTGCCTCGGTCGACTGCTGCAGAAGCGCGACCGGCAACAGTGGGTGCTCGCCACCAAGGGTTGCGAATTTGACTACCGCGCCGGTGATTTCGCCCTGCGGGTCAGTCCCGAGCATCTGCGGGAAGACCTGGCCAACAGCCTGGAAGCCCTGCAGACCGACTACATCGACCTGTACTGGCTGCACCGGGACGACCCCTCGCAGCCGGTCGACGCTGTTGTTGACACCCTGGTCGCCGAGCAGAAGGCCGGTCGCATTCGCTACTTTGGCTGCTCCAACTGGAGCCCTGAGCGTATTCAGGAGGCGCAGAACTACGCACGCCGTATCGGGCATGCTGGTTTCGTGGCCTGCCAGCCCATGTGGGGCCTGGCGGAACCCGATCGGCAAGCCATGCAAATGTACTCCCCCGGGGGCTACTACGACGACGGCTATCAAGCCCTGCACGGCGAAGGCCTGACCATGATTCCCTACTCCAGCCAGAGCCGCGGCTTTTTTTACAAGCTGGCCACTGGCGGCGAGGACAGCCTGCCCGACAACCTGCGTGCACTCTATTTGAACGATGCCAACCGTAATCGCCTGCCGGTGCTGCAGCGACTGGCTCAGGCACGTGGCGTTAGCATCAACCAGATTGCACTGGCCTACCTGCTCTCCCAGCCCCACACCACCGTGCCGATCATCGGCGCCAGCCGACCGCAACAGCTGGCGGACTCCGACGGTGCCTGTCGGGTGACCCTGAGCCAGGCTGAGCTCGACGCACTGCACCAGGGTAAGTAGCTCCCCGACATGGCAACACGGGACTACGATTACATCATTGTCGGCGGCGGCTCCGCCGGCTGCGTACTGGCCGCACGCCTCAGCGAAGCCCCGGATACCAGCGTGTTGTTGCTGGAGGCCGGCGGCCGGGACCGCAATCCCCTGCTGCGCGCCCCCGGGGCATTGCTGCCGATCATGCTCTCTGGCGCCTGGGCCTGGCCCTACCTGTCTCAGCCGCAGGAACACCTGGACAACCGCAGCCTGTACACGCCACGCGGCAAGGTTCTTGGCGGCTCCAGTAGTATCAACGGCATGGTTTATGATCGCGGCGTGCCCGCGGATTACGATGACTGGGCCGCCCAGGGCTGCGAGGGTTGGTCCTGGGCCGAGGTACTGCCCTATTTTCGTCGGGCGGAGCACTTTCACCCGGCACAGAATGAGTGGCACGGCCACGATGGCCCTATACAGGTGACCCGCCCCGGTGTCCGCCACCCCTTCGCCCTGGCGTTTATCGAAGCCGGCGAGCAGGCTGGTTACCCCTACAATGACGACACCAACGGTGCCGTGCGGGAAGGCTTCGGTCCTACCGATGTTACCGTCGACAGGGGCAAACGCAGCAGTGCCAGCCGCGCCTACCTCGCACCGGTGAAGGCGCGCGCCAATCTGACCATCCTCACGGATGCGCTGGTAGAAAAAGTCCTGGTTGAGCAAGGTCGCGCAAGCGGAGTGCAGGTGCGTCATCGGGGCCGGGTAGCAGCGTTCAGTGCGAGGCGGGAAGTTATTATCAGTGCCGGCGCGATCGCCTCGCCGCAATTGCTGATGCTCTCGGGCATTGGACCCGCTGAACATCTGCGAGAGCATGGTATTGAGCCCGTGCTCGACTTGCAGGGAGTTGGGCAGAATCTGCAGGACCACCTCGCGGCCACCGTGAAGTTCACATCACCGGCGAATATTTCACTGTTCAAGTACCTCAGTCCGCTACGCGGCGCGCTGGCGCTCGCCCGCTATACCCTGCTGCGTACAGGCCCACTGGCGGACCCCGGCATGGAGGCTGTCGCGTACCTGAAATCGGACCCCTCTCTCGCGGACCCGGACATAAAACTATTGCTGCTGCTTGCGCTCTATCGCAACCACGGTCGGGAGCTGATTCCCCAGCACGGTTTCGGTGTGCACATCAATGTCGTCAAGCCCGATAGCTGCGGCTCCCTGAGACTGGCCAGCGCCGACCCGGCGGCATCGCCGCTGATCGACCAGAACTACCTGGCCAGCGAACGTGACCGCGACCTCCTGCGCAAGGGTATTCGCCTGGCGCGGGAGATCTTCAGCCAGCCTGCCTTCGATCGCTGGCGCGGGCACGAACTCGACCCCGGTGTTGACGTGCAGAGCAACGCCGAGATCGACCGCTATATTCGCGAACAGGCGGACGCCGACTACCACGCCTGCGGCACCTGCAGAATGGGCAGCGACGAAATGGCGGTGGTAGACCCTCAACTGCGCCTGCGCGGCATCGATGGGCTGCGAGTGGTTGATGCCTCGGTCATGCCGCGGCTGGTCAGCGGTAACACCAACATGCCGGTCATCATGGTGGCGGAGAAAGCGGCTGATCTCATCGCAGGCGAAACAAACACAGAGGCTCAGCCTAGGCCTTCAAGATAACCGAGTCATTGATGGGCTCGAACAGCTCAGGATCTTTTTCTGTAGACCTGCCCACAGCCTTGCTGACCGGGTACAGCCTCAGGTTGTATTTGAGTACCGGCGCCAGGATAGGGTCGTCCGGGTCGATAGGCTTGGTATTGTCCAACCAGCGAGCGCGTTCCTGCTGCGCTAGCATCACCGGCATTCTATTGTGCCAGGGCCGAAAGGCATCAGCAGCCTGAGTGGTAACCAGCGTGCAGGACAATAACGGTGCCTCACTGCCGTGCCAAACGTCCCAGAGTGCGGCTACGGCGATGGTTTGCGCGTCGTTGGTGATAACCCACGGCTGCTTCTGGCCGCTCTCCGCCCGCCATTCGATGAAGTTCGACATGGGCACAATGCCACGCTGTGATCGAAACGGCTTCCTGATGGCTGGGCTGCTTGCCAGCGACTCGGCACGGGCGTTAAACATGCTGTATTTCATGTCCACCTTTTTCGCCCAGGAAGGTACCAGCCACCAGCGCGCAAAATCGGCATGACCTTCGTGAAGCAGCAACACCTCTTCGGTCGGCGCAACGTTGTAGCGCGGCTCTGGGAGCGTGAGGCCAATGTTCAGTTCATCCAGAAGTCCCTGGAGACCAGGCAGGTGAGTGATGTTGAAGCGACCGCACATGCCAGCACCTTAGTACAGATCTGGCGAAGCCGCTAGAAGCCATGGTGCGCAGTGCATGAGGCTGTCTTTAGGTTTTTGCAGGCATAGCAATGCCCCGGCGTGATGCCGAAGTACGCTATTCAATAGGGAGATGGAGGCTCGGGTCGGAATCGAACCGGCGTTGACGGATTTGCAATCCGCTGCATAACCACTCTGCCACCGAGCCTTGATTGTTTCTGTACCAGACAGTACAGAAGGGGTTGGAGCGGGAAACCGGGTTCGAACCGGCGACCTCAACCTTGGCAAGGTTGCGCTCTACCAACTGAGCTATTCCCGCTTTACTGCTTCGTTACTACTTCATTTTTGGTCGCCGGAACCTTTGAGGCTGCGCGCCCCGCCTCAACCATGGCAAGGTTGCGCTCTAGCAACTGAGCGATTCCCGCGTCTCAAGTGACCCCGGGGGCCGCGTGAGGGCGCCTATTCTAGGGCCTGTAACGTTCCTGTCAAGAACATTGCGGGGCTCAGTGCCCCTTCATCACCTCCACTGCGGCGCGCAGGTAAATCACCATGGACCAGAGTGTGAGCACAGCGGCGGCATACAGCATGAGGTAGCACAGCGCCTGCAGCCAATTCTCGTGCACTGCCGGGTCAATCGCCAGCAGGCCGATAATGGCGATCATCTGGAAGGCTGTTTTCACTTTGCCAATATAGGACACTGCCACTGAGGTGCGTTGCCCCAGTTCCGCCATCCACTCACGCAATGCGGACACCACAATCTCGCGACCAATAATGACGCTGGCAGCCAGCGTGAGCAGGATCGTGTTGTGCCGCTCCACCAGTAGCACCAGGGCCACGGCGACCATCAATTTGTCGGCTACCGGGTCCAGGAACGCGCCGAACTTGGTCATCTGCCCCAGGCGCCGCGCCAGATAGCCGTCCAACCAGTCTGTCACCGCCGCGACAGTGAATACGCCCGCCGCCACGAGGAGATGGTGCTGAAACGGCAGGTAGAACACCACCACCAGCACCGGGATGAGGAAAATACGCATCAGGGTTAGCGCGTTGGGTATATTGATACTCAAAAGGACGTTTGCTCCATTACTGGCCAGTGCCATGCAAGTGATCGTATATCTGTTGCGCGAGGGTCGCACTAATTCCATTGATTTTTTTCAGCTCGTCGACGTTGGCATTGGCCACACCGCTGGCGCTGCCAAAGTGGCGCAGCAGCTCGCGGCGACGTTTTGCCCCCACGCCGGGAATACCCTCCAGTGAAGAGCGCTGCCGCGCCTTGTCCCTGCGCGCGCGGTGCCCGGTAATGGCAAAACGGTGTGCCTCGTCCCGTATCGACTGTATCAGGTGCAGGGCCGGGCTATCGCCGCGCAACTGCTGTTCAGCACCGGTGTTCCCGCGGATCAGCGTCTCGAAGCCGGCTTTGCGGGTCACCCCTTTCGCCACCCCGACGACCTCGATGGTGTTCAACTGCAGCGATTCAAGCACCTGCAAGGCCTGCGCGACCTGGCCCTTGCCACCGTCGATGAACAGGATGTCGGGCAGACTCGCCTCCCCCTCTTTCAGGCGTTTGTAGCGCCGCTCCAGAGCCTGCTGCATGGCGGCATAGTCATCGCCCCCGGTAATCCCCTCAATATTAAAACGCCGATAGTCCGCTTTGCGCGGCCCGTTCTGATCGAATACCACACAGGAGGCAACAGTCGCCTCCCCGGAGCTGTGGCTGATATCGAAGCACTCCATGCGCTCTGGTAGCGCGGGCAGGCTGAGCAGCTCCTGCAGCGCCTGCAGTCGCTCCAGTGTGGACTGTCTGCCTGCCAGGTGTGACTGCAGGTTGGTCACCGCGGTTTGGCGGGCCAGCTGTAACCACCGGGCGCGAGCGTCGCGGACGCTGGCGCGAAGGCGCACCTTCCTGCCTGCCTGCTGGGTGAGCGCCGCCGCCAAGGCATCACTGTCTTCAGGCAGCTCGGTGACAATAATCTCACCCGGGATGGGGCGCCCGCCCGCCAGGTAAAACTGCGGCAGAAATGCCGCCAGCACTTCGGCACCTGTCTCGTCCAACTTGAGCGGCGGATACCAGGTTTTGCTGCCGAGAACCTGGGCGTTACGCACAAACAGCACTTGAACACAGGCGCGCCCGCCCTCCACCGCCGCGGCAAGAATGTCGAGCTCCCCGCTGGCGCCTTCAATGCCCTGGCTCGCCTGCACATGCTGTAGTTGGCTTATCTGGTCTCTATAGACCGCAGCTTTTTCATACTCCAGCGCGGCGGCGGCCTGCTCCATGTCATCCGCCAAACGCACCAGTAGCTCCTGCGACTTGCCACCGAGGAACAGCGCCGTGTTCTGCACCTGCTCGGCATAGTCCTCGGCAGAGACCAGATTGACACAGGGTGCGGTACAACGATCGATCTGGTGCTGCAGGCAGGGCCGCGAGCGGTTGCGGAAGAAGCTGTCTTCACACTGGCGTACGCGGAACACCTTTTGCAGGAAATGCAGCGACTCACGCACCGCGGAAGCCGATGGGTAAGGGCCGAAGTAACTGCCTTTGCGTCGCTTGCGCCCGCGATGCATGCTCAGGCGGGGAAACTCGTCTTCGCTCGACAGGAATATATAGGGGTAGGATTTATCGTCACGCAGCAGAATGTTGTACGGCGGTCGGTGACTCTTGATCAGGTTGTGCTCAAGCAGCAGCGCGTCCACTTCCGTTGAGGTCACGGTCACCTGAATATCATGTATGCGCGCGACCAGCGCCATGGTCTTGGTGGTCAGGCCACTGGCGCGGAAATAGCTGCTGACGCGTGCACGCAGGTTGCGCGCCTTCCCTACATACAGCAGTTCACCATTGGCATCGTACATCTGGTACACACCAGGGCGCGTCGTGAGCTGCTTGAGAAAGCTCTCTGCGTCGAAGGTGCTCACCGAACCTCCCCATACACGCGCGGCTCAAGCTCCAGCTGAACGCCAAACCGTTGCAGCACCGACGCCTGAATTTCCTTCGCCAGCGCCAATAACCTCGGAGCGGCGTCCGCCCCGTAATTCACCAACACCAACGCGTGCCCGGGATGCACACCGACCGCACCGGCACGGTGGCCCTTCCAGCCTGTCTTCTCGATCAACCAGGCAGCCGCCAATTTACATTCGCCAGCGCCGGCTGGGAATACAGGGAGGTCTGCATACTGGTGTTTCAGTGCCTCGGCCAGTGCGTGTGGCACGATCGGGTTTTTGAAGAAGCTGCCCGCATTGGGCTCGCTAGCTGGATCTGGCAAGCGCGCCCGCCGCAATGCCACAACCGCGTCGAACACCTGCTGCGGCGTTGGGCTGTCGCTGCAACCGGCCGGCTTCAATGCGTCTGCCAGTGCCGGGTAGCTGGTATTGACTGTTGGCGTTCTTGTCAGTTGTAGATCCACCTGGGTGATGACGACACTGTCCACAAGGCGTTGTTTGAATACACTGTCACGGTAGCCGAACTCGCATTCGGCACCGCTGAGTTTCAGGTAGCTGCCGTCGTTGATACGCCTGGCGTGCACCGCTACAACAAAAGACCCCAATTCACAGCCATAGGCACCGATGTTCTGAATGGGGGCCGCACCCACCGTGCCTGGAATCAGGGCCAGATTCTCCAGGCCGTAATATCCGCTGGCGAGCGACCAGACCACGAGGGCATGCCAGTTCTCTCCAGCACCCACGCGCAGCGTGACGTACTCCCCGTTGTCCTCAAGTACTTCCCGGCCCGGCACCTGCACCAGCAGCGCCAATGCGCGCAAGCGCGGTTGTAGTACAACGTTGCTGCCCTCGCCCAGTGGTAACACCGGCAGGGCTTTCGCGCGTGCCCAGGCCAGTGCCTCATCGACCTCAGCCAGCGAGCGTACGCTGTGTACAGCGGTTGCCTGGGAACACAGGCGCAGGCTGTTGGCGGGCTGCCCCGGCGGGTATTGCTCAGTCATGCTCTAGCATCGTTGCCAGGAGGCCCTCGCTGGCCGCTTCGACCAGCTCCAGCACACGCACAAACCCGTCGCCTGCACCGTAGTACGGATCGGGTACCTCGCGCTCTGGTACTTCCGGGGCGAAATCAAGGAAGAGCCCGATGTGACCGGCGAAGTCCAGGGGCGCTTCACGACGCACGATTTCGAGGTTCGATTCGTCCATCGCCAGGATATAGTCGAACGAGAAGTAGTCCTCCCAGCACAGCTGGCGCGCGCGCAACAGCTCCAGCGAGTACCCCCGCTGGCGGGCCGCCGCAACGCTGCGCGCGTCCGGTGCTTTGCCGATGTGCCACTCAGCGGTGCCGCAGGAGTCGACCTCTATGCAGTGGTCAAGTCCCCGGGAGGCCACCCGATGGCGAAAGACCCCTTCTGCCGTGGGCGAGCGACAGATGTTGCCAAGGCACACAAACAGCACACGCAGGGGGGGGGCCGGCTCAGGTGCGGCCGGCTCAGGTGCGGCCGGCGTACTCACAGCCTCTCCTCAAAACGGGCGCGAACTGCCAGCAAATCCTCGTGCGTGTCGACACCGGCTGGCACCTCGGCCACGGCGTCGGCAACGTGGATCCCGACGCCGTGATACAGCGCGCGAAGCTGCTCCAGCTGTTCCAGTCGCTCCAGGGGAGCGGGCGACCAGCTCACGTATCGGCGCAGGAAGGCAACCCGGTAGGCGTAAATACCCACATGGCGCCACCAGCGGCCTTCGTCGGGCAGGCTTGCGTCAGGCATCGCGAAAGCATCGCGGGGCCAGGGTACCGGCGCGCGGCTGAAGTAGAGTGCCCGGCCATGTGCGTCAGCCACCACTTTAACTGCGTTCGGGTTGCGCAGCTCCTCCGCGCTTTCGATGGCGACGCTTAACGTGGCAATTTCGCAGTCCTTGTGCGCCGCCAGATTCGCCGCCACCTGGTTAATTACCGCGGGCGGGATCAGGGGCTCGTCCCCTTGCACATTCACAACGATTGCATCATCCGGCAGCTTGAGCAGACGTACCACTTCTTCCAGCCGGTCTGTGCCGGAGGGGTGTTGGGGATCCGTCATCACGGCGTCGGCGCCAAACGCCGTAGCAGCGCGGTATACACGATCGTCATCCGTTGCCACCACTACACGCTGGGCGCTGCTGCGCTGTGCCTGCTCCCAGACATGCTGGAGCATGGGGCGGCCGGCGATATCCAGCAGTGGCTTGCCGGGCAGACGGGTAGAGGCATAGCGAGCGGGAATTACCACAGTGAAGTTCATAACGTGTTCAGGCTCAATGCGATTGGGTGGCCAGCGCGACGATGCGCTCGATGAGGTTATCCGGCAAGCGGGCGCTGATCTTGAGGTACCAGTGGTTTGCGGCGGCAAAACCGCGACATTTTACCGCGTCTTTCTCCGTCATGATAACCGGCAGCGCGCCGAGGGCATCGAGGTCTGTTGCGCTGTAGCGGTGATGATCGGGAAAGGCATGCTCGACGACCCGATACCCCATGCCACGCAGTGTCGCAAAAAATTGCTGTGGCTGCCCGATACCGGCCACCGCATGGACTTCAGTACCCGGTGCAGGTGCGCTGTCCTGCGCCGCCGCTCTCAGCGGAAATATGCCGTCCACGTTGTAGAGGACCGACGAGTTCGCATCTTCACCGCCCCGCCAGAGCAACGCATCGACTCTCTTGAGGCGGCTCTTTGGTTCGCGCAGTGGGCCCGCGGGCAGACAGAACCCATTCCCGATGCCGCGCCCGGCATCCAGCAAGGCAATTTCGAGGTCACGCGCCAGCGCGTAGTGTTGCAGACCATCATCGCACAACACCAGATCCACCGACTGCTCGGCCAACAGGGCGCGCACGGCAGCCGGTCGATCCGGAGCCACGACGCAGGGTGCGCCAGTGCGCTGGAATATCAGCAGGGGCTCGTCGCCGCAGTCGCTGGCGGTGCTGGCCGCGTTGACGCGATGTGGGAATGCGGCCGTGGGGACTGCCCCGTAGCCGCGGCTGACCACGCCCGGGCGCAGGCCACGCGCCTGCAGGGCTTCCACCAGGGCAATCACTACAGGTGTTTTTCCTGTGCCGCCCACGGTGATGTTGCCGACAATCACCACGGGCACTGGCGCTCGGTATACGCGGCGCAGGCCCCAGCGGTAAGCGAGACGTCGCAGTGCCATCGCGCTGCGGTAGGCCAGTTCCAAGGGACGCAGTAGCCACGCCCAGCGCGCACCCTCGTACCAGGCCCGCAACAGAGCCGCTTCCACGGGTGAGCTAGTCACTGAACTCCTGATGATAGAGTTGCGCATACAGCCCACCCTGCGCGAGCAATTCCTCGTGCGTGCCGGCCGCCACTATGCTGCCTGCATCCATGACCACGATGCGATCGGCACGCTCGACGGTGGAGAGCCGGTGGGCGATCACAATACTCGTGCGGTTGCGCATGATGGTGTCCAGGGCGCGCTGGATACGGTGCTCCGACTCGTTGTCCAGCGCCGATGTCGCCTCATCCAGAATCAGCACCGGCGCGTCCTTGAGAATGGCGCGGGCGATCGCCAGGCGCTGCCGCTGCCCGCCGCTCAGTCCACCGCCATCGTCGCCCAACTGCGTGTCCAGGCCTTGGGGCAAGCGTTCGATGAACTCCATGGCGTGCGCGGACTGGCAGGCCGCGATGACATTCTCGCGACTCGCGCCGGCCAGATCCCCATAAGCGACGTTGTTGAAAACGGTGTCCTGAAACAGTGTGACATCCTGCGACACCATTGCCAGCTGACGCCGCAGGTTGGCCAGCTCGTAGTCGGCAATGGAAATGTTATCCAGTGTAATGTCGCCATTCTGCAGCGGATAGAAGCGCGCCAATAACTGTATCAGGGTACTTTTGCCGCTCCCGGAACGCCCCACCAGAGCGACCGCTTCTCCCGCGCGGATGTCCAGGTTCAGCGCGTTGAGCACCAGCTGATCCGTGCCCGGGTAACTGAAGCTCACATTGCGCAGTGCAATATCGCCACGTGCCCGCGCCACGCTGTGCGTGCCGGTATCGAGCTCGTCCTCCAGGTCCAGCTGCGCGAAGATATCCTCTGCCGCCGCCAACCCGCGCTGGATAATGCTCTGAATACTGCTGACCTGCCGAATGGGTTTACCCAGCAAACCGGCGGCCGTCAGAAAGGCGACCAGCGACCCGGCGCTGAACCCGCTCAGTATCTCCGGATTGAGCGCAAACCACACCAGTGCCCCCAGGGCAATGGAGAGCATGGTCTGAATAACCGGCGTACTGAACGCATCGACAAAAGCCAGTTTCAGGCTCTGGTTGCGATTGTACTCGCTGGCCGCAGCGAAACGGCTGCTCTGCTGCGCCTGACCGCCGAACAGGCGCACCTCCCGGTAGCCGCCGATACTCTCGTTGGACACCTGGGTCACGTCGCCCATGGAGTCCTGTATGCGCCGGCTGTAGCGCCGGAAATGCTTGCCGACCACGCTCACCACGAGGGCGATACACGGGGCCACCAGCATGAATATCAGGCTCAGTCGCCAGTTCAGGTAGAACAGGTAACCCAGCAGGCCGATGACCGTGAGGCCCTCCCCCACAACCACTTTCAGCGCCTTGGTCGCAGCGCCAGTAATTTGCTCCACGTTGTAGGTGATTTTGGAAATCAGCACGCCCTGGCTGTTGCTGTCGTAATAACTGCTGGGGGCCTGCTGCATCTTATCAAAAAGCTCGATGCGCAATTGGTGAATCAGGTTGCGCGCCACGTGGTTCATGAAATAGTTGCCGGCGAAATAGCCCATGGAACGGGTGAAAGCCAACACCACCATCGCAACCGGCACACCGATACGGGCGAACTCCAGACGAGTCATGTCGCCTTCATCCAGCAGGGCATAGGCTGCACGCGCCACCAGCCCAGAATCCGCCTTGTCGGATTCATTCAGCGAGTCCAGCAGGAATTGCATGAGGTCGGCCAACAGCACGTTGCCGGTGGAGTACAGTATGTATCCAGCAATGCTGAGCGCGAACAGGTACCAGTAGGGCAATACATAGGAGAGTAAACGCCGGTACAACTGCCAATCGCTGGTGTGCGGACCCTCAGTCACCGGCGGCGGCCTCCGCGGGCAGGCGGGTACTGATATTCATGTGCACGAAGCCCATCTGCCCCGCCGCATCCATGGCCCGCACAACAGCCTGATGTGCGGCCTGCGCATCAGCGGCGATAACCAGTGGCAATGTGGTGTCGCCGGCGGATACCTTGTAGATCGCCGCCTGCAGCGTTCGTACCCGGTTGTCCACCAGTGGCTGCCCATTGACCCGGTAGCGCCCCTCCTCGTCCACCAGCACTTCCACCTGCTGCTCGACGACCTCCCGCGGCTCACCATTGGCTTCGGGCAGGTCCAGCGTGAGCTGCGTTTCCCGCGTGAACGTGGTGGACACCATGAAGAAGATCAGCAGCAGGAATACCACGTCGATCAGGGGCGTAAGGTTTACCCCCACTTCTGCGGCTTGCTGGCGGCGGAATTTCAAGTGCGCTCGTCCCGCCGTTCATCGTTGTGCAGGGCGTCCATGAGCTTGATCGTTTCCTGCTCAAGGCCGACGACGATGGCATCGATACGGCCGACGAAGTAGCGGTGCATTACCAGCGCGGGAATTGCCACCGCCAGTCCTGCAGCCGTCGTAATCAGCGCTTCCGAAATACCGCCGGCAAGTGCGCTGGCATTGCCCGTACCCTGCGCCATGATCTGTGCAAAGACCTTGATCATGCCGACTACGGTGCCCAGCAGCCCAAGCAGCGGCGCAACGGCGGCAATGGTGCCCAGCGTGTTCAGGTAGCGCTCCAGCTCATGCACAACGTGGCTCGCAGCATCCTGGATGCTCTCTTTCATCACATCGCGACCGTGGCTGGCATTGGCGAGGCCGGCCGCAAGTATGCGCCCGAGCGGGGACGACTGGCGCAGGCTGCGCAGGCGCTGGCTGTCCAGCTCCCCTGCCTTGAGCTGTTTCCATACCGTGGCTAGCAGATGCGGCGGCGCTATCTTCCTGGCATTCAGCGTGTACAGGCGCTCAACACAAATCGCCAGCGCGAGAATAGAACAGAGCAGAATCAGCAGCATCAGCCAACCGCCCGCAGTTACAAGTTCCAGCACAATTCATATCCATTGCCCGTGTGGGCTGCATTATACGCACAGGCCCGATGCCTGCGAAACTGCAGCTAGCGCTTCCAGTACCGGGGCTCCAATGCCCGATGCTGGAACAATACAGGGACCTTTGCGGGATGCAGCACCCACTCCAGCGCGCCTGACTCGGCGGTACTGAACGTTGGAATGCCAGCCACGCTGTGTCGGTCGACCACCACGCGCGCCGGGTGGCCGAAAGGGTTGGCCCGGGCATGGGTGAACACCACATAGGCCGGCGCCACCTGCCGCAACCAGGCCCAGGAGGACGAGGTGTGGCTGCCGTGATGCGCGGCCAGGGCAATATCACTGGCCAGGCTCGAACGCCAGTATCGAACCAGCGTTCTTTCGCGCTCAGCGCCGATATCCCCCGGCAACAACAGCTCGCTACCGGGGAGCTGGATGCGCAGCACACAGGAGCCATCGTTTTTGTTGAGCTGCTCCCCTTCAGCGGGTGACAGTAGCTGAAACCGGACATCATCCCGCCAGCGCCATGCTGCACCCGCACGGCACACTTGCGCCCCCACCGCGTCGGCGAGGTCGGGCCCTGCCCACAGCGCTCCGGACACCCACCAGGGTCGCAGGCTTTCAATGCCAGCACTGTGATCCCGGTCGCCGTGGCTCACGATCAGCGTGTCCAGACGGGAAATACCCCGCTGCCGCAGCACCGGAATGACCGCACGCTCGGCGACCGGGACACCGCCCGGGGCACCTCCGCCGGTATCGTAAAGCAATGCACGTTGGCGGTCGTAAACGAGGACGGATGTTCCCTGCCCCACGTCCAGCACGAGTACATGCACCGCCTGTGGACTCGCCACCCGATGGCTGGCAAACGGCAAAAGCAGCGGCAGCACCAGCGCGAACAGCAGTGTTCGGTGTAGCCAGCGCAACGGCATGCACAGCAGCAGAAGCGCCACAACCGACAGGCCAAGGGCCATGGGCGTTGTGACGACGTCCCGGAAGATCGCCTGTGGATACTGCTGCGACAGGGTTTGTGCAAGCGGCAGGAGCCGAGCGAGAGGCCAGGCTCCGAGCGCCCAAAGCGGTGTTGCCAGCCCACTGCCCATCAGCGCAGCAACGCTACCCGCGAGCACCAGCGGCACGACGATCATGCCCACCAGCGGCACCAACAGGGCGTTGCTCAGCGCCGCTATCAGGCTGGTTCCACCAAACCAGGCCCCGGCCAGCGGCAACATGGCCAGTGCCATGAATCCATGAGCCCCCAGCCAGCGGCTTCGACCAGACTGCCAGGCGCCGAACCAGAGCAAACACGCCACGGCCGTAAAGGACAGCCAGAAACCTGCTCCCAGTACAGCAAGCGGGTTTACCGCCAACAACACCGCTGCTGCGAGCAGGAGATTGCGCCAGCTCAGCGCCGGGCGCCCGACCATCGCGGCGCACAAGAGCGCAGCGAACATCAGCCATGCGCGCGATGTCGCCAGGGTGAAGCCTGCCAACGCCGTGTACAGCGTCGCCAGCAATAGCGCCAGCAGCGGAGGTAAGGCTCCGGTATTGCGATGCAGGCCGAATAAGGCCAGCACCCGGCAGAGGACGGCGCCAAGCAGCAAGCCACAGGCAGCGACCATGCCCACGTGCAGGCCTGAAATGACCAGCAGATGACTCACCCCGAACTGTTGAAACACACGCCACAACGGCGTTGTGAGCCCATTGCGGTCCGCCACCGCCAGCGCGCGCACCAGTGCTGCCTCCGGCCCACTACCGAGTGCGCTGCGAATCTGCTCGCTGATTCGCTGACGAATCCTGTGGTGCCGCTCCCGGCCATTGTGCTCGCCAAGGCGTTGTGCAGGCGCCGTGCTGCTCACGCTGCCAACGGCGTCAATGCCGGCTTCCGCGTACCCGCGTTGTCTGTTTGTGCCGCCGGGATTCTGCATACCCCAGGGTGTGCGCAGGCGCACCAGAAAGCGCCAGCGCTCCCCCGGCTGCAGGGTACGCCCACTGCTGTCGGTGAGCAGTAATCGCCGTGGACCGGCACAGGGGCCGCTGCCCGCAGTATCGCGAACAAACTCGAAACGCTGCCACTGGCGCCCCTCTGGCTGCAAAAACACCTGTGGTAAACCTGCAACACGACCCTCAACCCAGGCTGGTGTACGCTCACAACCCACCGGTAGACGTTTGGCCAACAGTGACTGTGCTGCGCAGAGTCCAACGGCCGTGCCCAGCAACAGAGCGCCAGCCGTGCGCGCCAGCGGCGCCCCGCCCTGCCAGCTGAACAGGGCGAGCCCAGCACACACCAGGGTGAGCCACACCGGGCCGGGAGAGGGCACAAGGGAGCAGAGCGCTACGCCGGCGATAAACGCCACCAGCTGCGCAGGCATCAGTGGTTTAGCCGACTGTTTGCCGCCATAATACGGGCCTGACAGTTACCGTGGTTAAGTCATTCCACTCAAACACGGCCTAGCGGCTCCATACACATCAAAGCCAGCCAGATTTCCACATGCCCCGAAAGACCCTCAAACAGTGGCTGCCCTCGCCCACCCGCATACGCCGCATCGACAGTTTGCGTGTGCTGGGCGACTGGATCTACCAGCCCAACCTGTGGCACATCAACCGCTACTCCGCGTCGATGGCCTTTTTCGTGGGTGTATTTGTCGCGTTTCTACCCATTCCCGGGCAAATGCTGGTGGCCGCCGTACTCGCGGTGCTGTTGCGCTGCAACCTGCCCATGTCCGTGGCGCTGGTGTGGATCACCAATCCCCTCACCATGCCCGCGATGTTCTATCTGTCCTACCGGGTGGGCGCCTTGTTGATAGACGCGCCAGTGCACATACTGGAGTTCGAGCTCAGCGCGGCCTGGATCACCGACCGTATCGAGATGATCTGGAAGCCGTTACTGGTGGGCAGCCTGCTGTCGGGGTTGTTGTTCGGTTCTCTGGGCTATACGGCGGTCAGCCTGCTGTGGCGCTGGCGTGTGGGCCACCACTGGCGCAAGCGCCAGGCGCGAAGGGCGCAGCGCGTTATACGCGCTCCTGGTGAAGAATCTGGGCCGGCGCAAGACGAGCCGCCCGGCGCGCCGGATACAGCGCGGCCAGCACGCAAAGAGTGAACGCCACCAGCGACACCCAAAGCACGTCCGACACGAGTATTTCCACCGGCAGGAACGACACCGGGTAGACGTCTGTGCTGAGAAAGCGAATGCCCAGCACATGCTCTAGCCCCGCCACCAGTTGCGGAATGCCCAGGCTCAGCAAGACGCCAAATACACTGCCGAGCACCGCGCCCAGCACGCCGATCATGGCTCCCTGGAGGAGAAAAATACCTGTAATGTCGCTGCCGGAGGCACCCAGGGTACGAAGAATCGCGATATCGCCCTGCTTGTCGAAGACCACCAGCACCAGCGACGACACCACGTTGAAGGCCGCCACGCCGATAATGGAGAACAGCAGGATACTTACCAGGTCGCGAGAGAGCTGTATGGCGGAATACAGGTTGCCGTGCGTCATCATCCAGTTGGTGGTGTAGTAGCCCGGCGGCAAATCTGCCAACAGCGCCCAGCCAAGACCGTGCACGTTGAATAGATCATCAACCCGCAACTGCATGCCGCTCACGGCCCCCGCCAGGCCTGCCAACTCGGATGCCAGCTCCAGGCTGATCACCGCGGCGGACTCGTCCAGCTCAGTACCGGTGGCAAACAGGCCGAGCAAGGTGACCGCCGCAAACCGGGTTGCCGCGGGGTTGCTGCTATCGCTGCCGGGAACGATCAGAGTGAGCGAATCCCCCGGTTTTGCACCGAGGCGGGCGGCGAGGCCGCTGCCTAACAGCAGCCCGCTTGATGCCTCGTTGAACCGCCGTTGCAGCGCCGGGTCGAGTGCGGCGAGCAGTCCATCAGTTTGCGCGGCCGGCAGCCCCATACCGATACCAGTTTCGATATCCCGCCCGCGCATGAACAGGGCATCAAACTGGACAAAGGGCTGCACTGACTGCACCTCCGGGCGCGCCGCCAGGGCGCTGGCAACCGGCTGCCAATCCACCAGCGGGTCTGTGCCATACACGGTAATGTGCGGCACCAGTGCAAGAATCCGTTCGCGCATTTCCTTGTCAAAACCATTCATCACCGACAGCACGGCAACCAGCAAGCCGATCGCCAGAATCAGCCCCAGCGCCGACAGGGACGCCAGAAACGTCGACAGGTATCCGCGCCCGAAGGCGAAACTGTAGCGCAGGGCGATACGCCCCTGATCACGCAGGCGCAAGGGCCTGCTCCAGCAGCGCGCCCTGGCGCAGCTCCAGCGTGCGGTCCATGCGCTGTGCTATGCGCGGGTCATGCGTAACCACAATAAAGCCGGTGCAGGCCGCACTCAGGGAGTCAATCAGTGCCAGCACCTGTTCGGCGGATTCCGGGTCAAGGTTTCCGGTGGGCTCGTCCATCAGCACACAGTCGGGCTGGGTGACCAGCGCCCGTGCAATGGCGACACGCTGGCGCTCGCCGCCCGACAACTCCCCCGGGCGGTGCTGCAGACGATGCTGCATACCGACCTGCGCCAGAACCGCCTCCGCAGCCTGCCAGGCGCTGCGCCGCCCCGCCCCGCCGATCAACAGCGGCATGGCGACGTTTTCGCGCGCGTCGAACTCCGGCAGCAGGTGGTGAAACTGATAGACAAAGCCCAGGTGCTGATTGCGCCAACGGCAGAGCGCGCGCTCGCCCAGCGCTGCCAGGTCCTGGCCGCGAATCATTACCCGCCCCCGGCTTGGCGTGTCCAGGCCACCCAGGAGATTCAGCAGGGTCGACTTACCGGAGCCTGATGCGCCCACGATGGCTATTTTTTCGCCCTCGCGCAGCGCCAGCTCCACGCCATTGAGTACCTGGACTTCACGGCTGCCGTCCCGGTACACCCGGCCCAACTGTTCGCAGCGCAATACCAACGCGTCATTCATAACGCAGCACCTCGGCGGGCGCGATGCGCGAAGCCCGCCAGGCGGGATAGACGCTCGCCAGCAGGCTCAACAGCAGCGAGGCCACAATCACCGCCGCCACATCCTGGCCCTGCAGGCGAGCCGGTAGTTCACTGATGAAATACACAGAGGGATCGAACAGCTTGACGCCAAACCACTGCTCCAGCGACGCCGTCAGGCGGGCGATGTGGCTCGCCAGCGCCACGCCCAGCACGGCGCCCACGCCGATGCCGGTACAGGCCAGCCCCAGGCCATGGGCCAGAAAAATCGCCATGATTTCCCCTGAGCGCGCGCCCATTGTGCGCAGTACCGCGATATCGCCGCGCTTTTCCGCTACGGCCATCACCAGTGTGGACACGATATTGAACGCCGCCACGGCAACGACACTGAGTAACAGCAGACCCACCATGATCTTCTCCATTTTCACCGCACGAAACAGGCTACCCTGGGTTTGCGTCCAGTCGCGAACCTGCACACCGGGTGGCAAACCAGCCGCCAGCGCCGCCAGCTGCTGCGGTGCCGTCATCAAGTCGGCGGTGCGCAGCTGCAAGCCATCGACCGTGTCACCGGCGCCGAACAGCCGTTGGCCAGTCGCCAGGGAAACATAGGCCTGATAGCTATCGGGCTGTGCATTCACGGCAAACAGGCCGACCACGTGCAAACGCTTGCTGCGCGGGAACGTGCCCAGTGGCGTCACCGTAAGGCTCGGCAAGGTCACGTCGATGCTATCACCCGGGGCAACGCCGAGCCCGCGCGCCAGAGCCGCACCCAGCACAATGCTGAAAGGCTGCTGCTCGAGCTCAGCCAGCGTCCCTGCCACCATGGCGGCACCTACGCCAGACACCCCGGCCTGACGTTCAACATCGATTGCAGTGAGATTGGCGCCGCGTGCTGTGCCGCGGCTCGCGAGAATAACCTTGTCCGCCAGATAGGGCGCGACCGCAAGCACATCCGGTTGCGCGGCAAGTTGGCCTGCAAGCTGTGTCCAGCCGGCAACACGCCCTTCCTGCGCTACCACAAACCCGTGAGGCACCAGGGCGAGAATGCGCTCGCGCAGCTCGCCGGCAAAGCCGTTCATTATGGAGAGCACCGTAATCAGGCTAGCCACACCCAACACCATGCCCAGCATGGATGCCGTGGCGATAACACTGGCAAAGCGATTGCGTCGGCGACTGAAGCTGTAGCGCAAGCCGACGAAAATAGCGTAGTGAAGGCCCAGGGGAGTTACCTGCGGGTGTGTCGGTGTCAGCGATCAGCCGAATAGAAACGCGGATCGGTGTCCTCGTCGCCTGCTTTGCCGTTACGGGTTTCCTTTTCACAGCGGCCGGGGTCGCCGCCACAGATGTCGCAGGCGGTGTCGAAACCCAGTGCGCCCATGCCGCCGCAGGAGCCCTTGATGGGCCCGCGGCCCATGATCACACCCACGGCCATGATACCCATGACGATCGCCATGAAGACAGCTGCCAGCAGAAATTCGATCATCTCTTTCTTCCTCGCGGCCCGTGGCCGCTATTGGGTCGGGGTGCTCTGTTCCAGCCACGGCGCAAACGCGCTGGAGTACAGCGGCACAATACGCTCACCGTCGCGTCGCATCAAATAGACGGCCAGCCCCTCGGCTTCTGCCAGCGCCAACGCTTCATCGGCGCCGAGTACTGTGAGGGCAGTGGCCCAGCCATCTGCGGTCATGCAGTCGTCCGCCAATACGGTGACAGAAACCAGATCGTGTGCCACCGGGTAGCCGGTTCGCGGGTCGATACTGTGGGAGTAGCGCCGCCCCTCCAGCTCGAAGTAGTTGCGGTAGTCGCCCGAGGTGGCCACAGCGATATCTTCCAGTGCAATACCCAGGGCAACGGCTCGCGCGCCGGGCTCGGGCCGCTCCACGGCGATGCGCCAGGCGTCGCCCCGCGGGCTGTTGCCGGCAACGCGCATCTCACCGCCCACTTCAACCAGAAAGTTGTCGATACCCTGCTCGCTCAGCGCATTCGCCAGCACATCGACAGCGTAGCCCTTGGCGATGGAGGACAGATCCAGTTCTACCTTGCGCAGGCGGCGCAGGCGTTGCAACTCACCATCGAATTCGATGAACTGTTGACCGACACGGTTGCGGGCGGCGTCAATAGCGCTGGTCTGCGGCAACTCCATACGGGGTTGGACAGGGCCAAAGCCCCAGAGTTCGACCAGCGGCCCCACAGTGACATCATAGGCACCACCGGAGCGCTCGCCGATGCGCAGAGCCTCGGCCATAACGCGTGCGAAGTGGCCGGACACGGGCACCCAGCTACCGACTACACCGCGGTTGAAGCGGCTGATTTCCGAGTCAACCTGCCAAGTGGACATACTGTCATTCACGCTCACCAACAGGCCTTCAAGGGTTGCCTGCACCTGTTCCGGTGGTGCTGTCTGTGGGCCCGGCAGGTAGGTCACGTGCCAGGTCGTGCCCATGGTAGCGCCGGACAGGGCTACGCCGGAGTCGGGCTGCGAACACGCGGCGAGCAGAAGTATGCCGGCCAGCAGAAAGCAGACTGGCCTACAAAAAAGCCACCCCGAAGAGTGGCTTTCACTGAGCTCGTGGCGCTGCATCACCCGCCGAAGTCGTCCAGCAGGATATTTTCCGGCTCAACGCCCATATCCGTCAGCATGCGCACGACAGCGGCGTTCATCATTGGCGGACCGCACATGTAAAACTCGCAATCTTCAGGCGCGGGGTGGTCCTTGAGGTACTCTTCGTACAGCACATTGTGGATGAACCCGGTCAGGCCATCCCAGTTGTCTTCTGGCTGCGGGTCCGAGAGAGCAACGTGCCATTCGAAGTTATCGTTTTCCGCGGCGAGCTGGTCGTAGTCTTCCACGTAGAACATTTCGCGCAGCGAGCGGGCGCCGTACCAGAAGGAAATCTTGCGCTTGCTGTGCAGGCGCTTGAGCTGGTCGAACAGGTGCGAGCGCATGGGCGCCATACCTGCGCCACCGCCGATAAAGATCATCTCGGCGTCTGTGTCCTTGGCGAAGAACTCGCCGAAGGGACCGTACACCTTCACCTTGTCACCGGGCTTCAGGTTAAAGACCCAGGACGACATGATACCGGGCGGGATACCTTCACTGCCGGGGGGGGGCGTGGCGATACGAATATTGAATTTAACCAGGCCGCGCTCTTCAGGGTAGTTGGCCATCGAATAGGCGCGGATGGTGGTTTCCTCTACCTTGGATTCCAGCTTGAAGAAACCGAACCGCTCCCAGTCGCCACGGTACTCCTCGTCGATATCGAAATCCTTGTATTTCACAAGGTGCGGTGGACATTCCAGCTGCACGTAACCGCCGGCACGGAAATCGACGTTCTCCCCTTCAGGCAGTTTGAGTGTCAGCTCCTTGATGAAAGTGGCAACGTTGGGGTTGCTCTCTACCGTGCACTCCCACTGCTTCACGCCGAAGACTTCCTCCGGCACTTCGATTTTCATGTCCTGCTTGACGGCGGTCTGACAGCTCAGGCGCCAGCCTTCCTGCGCATCGCGCTTGGTGAAATGCCCCTCTTCCGTGGGCAACATGGCACCGCCGCCCTCGGTGATGATGCATTTGCACTGTGCACACGTGCCGCCGCCGCCGCAGGCAGAGGGCAGGAACAGTCCGCTCTCGGAGAGCGTCTGCAGCAACTTGCCACCCGCGGGGACGTGAATGGTTTTCTCGCCGTTGATTTCAATGGCGACTTCGCCACTGCTAACCAGGCGTGAGCGTGCACTCAGGATGATGGCGACCAGGGCGAGCACGATCGCCGTGAACATGGTAACACCGAGGATGATCGTCAGGTTCATAACAGCACTTCCGCCTAGAGATTCATACCACCGAAAGACATAAAGCCGAGAGACATCAGCCCTACCGTGATGAAGGTGATGCCAAGGCCCTGCAGGCCATCGGGCACATCACTGTACTTGAGCTTTTCGCGGATACCCGCAAGCGCCACAATCGCCAGCGCCCAGCCGACACCGGCACCGGCACCAAAGACCACGCTTTCACCAAAGGTATAGTCGCGTTCCACCATGAACAGCGCCGCACCCAGAATCGCACAGTTTACTGTAATCAAGGGCAGGAACACGCCGAGCGCGTTGTACAGAACCGGGACATACTTGTCGAGGAACATCTCCATGATCTGGACAATGGCCGCAATCACGCCAATGTACGAGAGCAGCCCCAGGAAGCTCAGGTCAACGTCAGGCAGCCCCGCCCACGCCAGCGCGCCATCGGCGAGCAGGTAGTTGTAGATCAGGTTGTTGACGGGCACCGTAATGGTGAGCACCACGATGACAGCGATGCCCAAGCCAATCGCCGCCTGCACCTTCTTGGAGATCGCGAGGAAGGTACACATGCCGAGAAAGAAGGCCAGCGCCATGTTTTCAATAAACACGGCCCGAATAAACAGGCTCAGGTACTGTTCCATTACGCGCCCTCCTCGGCTGCCGTATGCTTCGCCATGCGGAAGTCGGGCTCTTCAACCTGCTTCTTGTCCACGCTACGCAGAATCCAGATAAAACCGCCTATCAGGAAGAACGCACTGGGCGGCAGCAGCAAAAGCCCGTTCGGGTTGTACCAGCCACCCTCGGTAACCAGGGGCAGTACTTCCATGCCAAACAATTTGCCCGAGCCAAACAGCTCGCGCACGAATGCCACCGCAAGCAGAACCGTACTGTACCCAAGCCCATTGCCGATACCGTCGAAGAAGCTGGGCAGCGGCGGGTTCTTCATCGCAAACGCTTCCGCGCGCCCCATCACGATACAGTTGGTGATAATCAGGCCAACAAACACCGAGAGTTGCTTGCTGATGTCGTAGGCGACGGCCTTCAGCACCTGGTCAACCACAATTACCAAGGACGCGATCACCGTCATCTGCACGATGATGCGAATACTGCCCGGAATCTGGGTGCGTATCGCGGAGATGAACAGGTTGGAAAAGGCGGTAACCAGGGTCAGTGCAATACACATCACCACCGTGACCTGCAGAGACGAGGTGACGGCCAGCGCCGAGCAGATACCAAGGATCTGCAGGGCAATCGGGTTGTTCTTGAAAATGGGCGTAACGAGGGTGTCCTTGACCGATGACATCTCAGGCCTCCCCTGCTTTCAGGTTGTTGAGGAACGATTCATAACCCTGCTCGCCGAGCCAGAAATGAACCAGTTGCGTGACGCCACGCGACGTCAGCGTGGCGCCGGACAGGCCATCGACGCGCCAGGGCGCATCGGCGCTGCCGGGGTCGACGCTGCCCTTGGCCAGCGACAGGGCAACGTCCCCATCGCGATAGACTTTCTTGCCCGGCCACTGTGCTTTCCAGCGGGGGTTATCGACTTCGCCGCCGAGACCTGGTGTTTCTCCGTGCTCGTAGAAGCCGAGCCCGGCAACGGTGTTGGCATCCGACTCCAGCGCAATAAAGCCGTAGAGGGTCGACCAGAGGCCGTAGCCGCGAACCGGCAGGATCAGCTTGTCGATGTCTCCACCACTGCCCTCAACCAGATAGACCAGTGCGTAGTGTTCGCGGCTGCCAATGCCGGCAATATCTTCCGACTTGCTCAAATTGGTGGAGCGTTCGGGCTCTTTCGCCGCTTTGATCTGCTCATAGCTGGCGGGGTCAACCGCATCGGTGAACTCGCCAGTGCGCAGGTCCACCACGCGGGTTTTCACCTGCGCGAACTGCTCCTCAATGGAGCGTTCTTCATCCAGCATACCGGCGGCGGCAAGGATATTGCGTTTGCGGTCCAGTGTTTTGTTCGCTTCCTGCGCAGGCTTGAGCATCACCGCGGCGGTTGAGACCACCACGGAACACACAATACACAGCGCGAAGGCGACCAGCAGGGTCTTACTGATGCCGTCATTCTTAGACACGGGCAAGCCTCCGTTTGATGTTTGACTGGATCACGAAATGGTCCATCAGCGGCGCAAACAGGTTGGCAAACAGGATGGCCAGCATGATGCCTTCAGGAAAGGCGGGGTTGACCACGCGGATCAGCACACACATCACACCGATCAGTATGCCGTAGGCAAACTTGCCGGTATTGGTGTAGGCGGCAGACACCGGGTCGGTGGCCATGAACATCATGCCAAACGCGAAGCCGCCCACCACCAGGTGCCAGTAGAACGGCATGTTGAACATCGGGTTGGTGTCGGAGCCAATCAGGTTGAACAGCGATGACAGCGCGACCATGCCGAGGAACACACCGGCGACAATGCGCCAGGAAGCGATACGCATCAACATCAATACGGCGCCACCGATGAGAATCGCCAAGGTTGATGTTTCACCAATGGAGCCGTGGATGTTGCCTACAAAAGCCTGCATCCAGGTGATTTGCTCCTGGGCGAGCCCGGAAATTCCGTCCGACGCCACAATCGACAGTGGCGTGGCACCGGTATAGCCATCTACCGCCGTCCACACGCCGTCACCGGACATCTGCGCCGGATAGGCGAAGTAGAGGAACGCGCGACCGGTGAGAGCCGGGTTAAGGAAGTTCTTCCCGGTACCGCCGAACACTTCCTTGCCGATAACCACACCGAAGCTGATTCCCAGGGCCACCTGCCACAGGGGCACATCCGGCGGGCAGATCAGGGCAAAGAGAATCGAAGTGACGAAGAAGCCCTCGTTCACCTCATGGCCGCGCTTCATGGCGAACAACACTTCCCAGAAGCCGCCGACCAGGAAGGTGGTGGCATAAATGGGCAGAAAGTACAGCGCGCCGAAGAAAAAGCAGTCCCAGAGACTGGACGCGTCGTAGCCACCGAAGGCGGCAATGAGGCTGCCGCGCCAGCCGTCCACCGATCCGCCCGTGGCGGCGAGGATGTCGTTGGCCTGGAACCCCAGGTTGTACATGCCGTAGAACATGGCCGGGAACGTGGCGAACCAGACCGTGATCATGATCCGCTTCAGGTCCACACCGTCGCGAACATGTGCCGTGCTCCGCGTTACCGAGGAGGGCGAATAGAAAATGGTATCCACCGCTTCGTAGAGCGGATACCACTGCTTGAAGCGTCCCCCCTCTTCAAAGTGGTGCTCAACACCGTCAAGGATCTTGCGCAGTCCCACGGTCTAACCCTCCTTCTCGATGCGTGTCAGGTTGTCCCGCAAAATGGGACCGTACTCATACTTGCCGGGGCACACGTAGGTGCACAGCGCCAGATCTTCTTCGTCGAGGTCGAGGCAACCCAGCGACTGGGCAGTCTCGGTGTCACCTACAATCAGCGCCCGCAACAGGTGCGTGGGGAGATAATCCTGCGGCACCACCGTTTCATAGGTGCCCACCGGCACCATGGCACGCTGGCTGCCATTGGTGGTGGTCGTCATGGCCAGGGGCTTGAGGCCAAACAGGCTGCTGAGGTAGATGCCCAGATTGGAATGTTTTTCCACGCCGGGTGACAGCCAGCCCATGAAGGCCCGCTGACGGCCCTCAAGCAGCACGGAGACCTGGTTGTGGTAGCGCCCCAGATAGGCTGTCGGCGCCTGTACGCGACGGCCGCCAAGCACCGAACCGGAAATGACCCGGTTGTCGCCATCTTTTGTTTCGCCGGCACACAGGGCCTGGAGGTCGGCACCCATGCGCGTGCGCAGCAACCGCGGCTTGACCACCTGCGGCCCGCTCAGCGCGATCACGCGCGAGGTGTAAATGGCACCGTCGAGGAACAGGCGACCGACGGCAATCACGTCCTGGTAGCCAATGGTCCAGACAACCTTGGTCGCCGTGACGCCGCCCTCGAGGAAATGGATATGTGTACCCGCAAGGCCCGCAGGGTGCGGTCCGCCGAACTCCGCCAGCTGTATGTTTTGTGCTTGACCTGTGGGCAGGTTGGCACCGGGGGCTACGCACAGGTAAACCGTACCGGTCGTGAGCTGGGCGAGGATGTCCTGCCCCAGGGCGAAAGCGTCGGGCTCCGCTGCAATGACCACTGACGGATCGGCCGCGAGCGGATGGGTATCGATCGCGGTAATGAAAATCGCCGCCGCCTCGGCGTCCAGGGCCGGCACGCGGCTGAACGGACGGGTGCGCAGTGCGGTCCACTGTCCCGCGTTGTTGAGGTGTTCGCGAATGGTCTCGCTGCCCAGCTTGCGCGCTTCGTCGGCACTGTAGGCAGTGAAACTCTCGGAGGCATCGCCCTCCACCTCGATCACCACCGACTGCAGGGCGCGGCGCGCGCCGCGGTTGATGGCGGCCACTACGCCACCGGCAGGTGCCGTGTAACGAACGCCTGCGGTCTTCTTGTCGGTGAAGAGCAGTTGGCCGGCCTTTACCCGGTCGCCCTCTGCCACTTCCATGGTCGGTTTCATACCGACGTAATCCGGGCCCACCAGCGCCACGGCACGCGCCGGAGAAGCTTCTTCAATCGTTTGCTGGGGGGCGCCCTGGATGGGAATATCCATGCCCCGCTTGATCTTGATCATACGATCTGCCTACAGGTTCGTCAGTATTTGTGGCGGCCAGAGCCGTGTGTGAAGCCTGTGCTCCACAGCTGGCAGCGGCGAGGCGCAAGGCTTTCCATGCACCTTGCCGGGCCGGAGGAATCAAGCGCAGCCACCCTGTCCCGGGCCGCGCGCATTATAACGGAAGCCTGCGCCAAAACACCACTGCGCAAGCCGCACTTCACGCTGTTTCCACACATGCGTGCGGCACCCCGCCGCGGGCCTCAGGAATTCCTGGGGTAGCGGGCGTAGCGTATGCCGGATACCTGCTCAAGGATGCGATACACCTGGCAGCTATAGCCGAACTCGTTGTCGTACCACAGGTACAGCACGGCCTGCGTGCCGTTGACGATGGTCGCCTGGGCGTCAAAGATGCAGGCGTGGCGCGAGCCGACGAAATCGCTGGATACCACCTCGGGCGAGTTGGAGTAGTCGATTTGCTTGCGCATGGTGGAGTGCAGGGCCATGTGGCGCATGTACTCGTTGACTTCTTCCTTGGTGGTGGCGCGTCCCAGTGTCAGGTTGAGAATAGCCATGGACACGTTGGGAATGGGTACGCGGATCGCGTTGCCGGTAAGCTTGCCCGCGAGTTGCGGCAGCACCTTGGCCACCGCCTTGGCGGCACCGGTTTCGGTGATCACCATGTTCAGCGGCGCGCTGCGCCCGCGGCGATCGGCCTTGTGGTAGTTATCGATAAGGTTCTGGTCGTTGGTATAGGCGTGCACGGTCTCCACGTGACCGCTGATGATGCCATAGCGATCATCCATCGCCTTGAGCGGGGGCACAATGGCGTTGGTGGTGCAGGACGCAGCGGAAATGATCGTGTCCGCAGCGTCAATCATGTCGTTGTTGATGCCGGCGACCACGTTCTTCATGTCGCCCTTGCCAGGTGCGGTGAGGATGACTTTGGCGACCCCCTTGGACTGCAGGTGCCGCGACAGGCCTTCCTGGTCACGCCAGACGCCGGTGTTGTCGACCACAATGGCATTGTTGATGCCGTATTCCGTGTAGTCGATGCTATCGGGCGAATCGGCGTAAATCACCTTCACCTCGTTGCCGTTGGCAACAAAGGACTGGCGCTCCTCATCCACACGGATAGTGCCATCGAAGGCGCCGTGTACCGAGTCGCGGCGCAGCAGGCTGGCGCGCTTGACCAGGTCATCGGGCGCAGAGCCCTTGCGTACGACTACCGCGCGCAGGCGCAGCGACTCGCCGCCGTCTGTCTTGTCAATCAGGATACGCGCCATAAGCCGCCCGATGCGGCCGAACCCGTACAGCACGACATCAACCGGGGCGTGCCCGGGCTCCGGACGCGCGCCGATCAGGTCCGCGACTTCCTGGCGAACGTAATCGTCGACGCTGAGGCCGGCACCCTCGCCCTTGTCGTAGTACTGCACCGCGAGCCGACCGATATCGATATGCGCCGGGCCGAGGTCCAGTGCAGACAGCGACTTGATGATCGGGAAGGTTTCGAACTCGGAGAGCTCGTTTTCCTCTACCTGCCGCACATAGCGGTGGTCCTTCATAATCTGGGTGACTGACTGGTTGACCAGCGACTTGCCGTAGATGTAGCACTTCACATTCTTGCGGCGGGACAGCTCACCCACGAGGGGGATCATGCCTTCGGCCAGCGCCTCGCGCTCTTTCCAGTCTTTGAAATAGTCGTCAGGACGCTCTCGCTTGCGTTCGTTCACTCGTCTGTCACCTGTGTGAGGGGGAATACGGGTTGCAACGGGCGCGTATTATCCCGCCGCATCCCTGCAAGGGCAAGGCACAGTGGTACTTTTCACCCAGCGCTTTACAATAAGCGCCCCTTCCGCACTGAAACACCGGGTTTTCATGTACACATCCCTGCTCGCCAGCACACCCTGGCCCGCCAAATCCGGCACCCGCACGTCGATTGGCCCCTTCCACGGCTGTGCCGAAGCGCGGCTGGTCGCGGAGCTCGCGCGCCCCGACAGCCTGTTGCTGGTGATTACGGCGGACACCAGCTCGGCCCTCGCGCTGGAACGGGAGCTGCCCTTCTTCCTGGCGGAAGAGATCGACATTCTCGCCTTTCCCGACTGGGAAACCCTGCCCTACGACAACTTCTCACCGCATCAGGACATCGTGTCCGAACGACTGGAAACACTGTACCGGCTGCCCAGCCTGGCAGCGGGCATCCTGGTCGTGCCGATGTCCACCCTGATGCACCGCCTGCCCCCCGTGCACTACGTGGCGGGGTCCAGCCTGGTCTTGGAGCCCGGACAGGTGCTGGATCGAGAATCCTTCCGCCGCAACCTGGAGCGCAACGGATACCGCAACGTCGAAACCGTCTACGAGCATGGCGAGTTTGCCCTGCGCGGCTCGCTGCTGGACATTTTCCCGATGGGCAGCGACCTGCCCTACCGGGTGGACCTGCTGGATGACGAGGTCGACAGCCTGCGCACCTTCAGCCCCGACACCCAGCGCACGCTGGAGAAGGTCAGCGCCATCAACCTGCTGCCGGCCCGGGAATACCCGCTGAACCCGGCGGCCATCGAGCGTTTCCGCTTGAACTGGTACGACGCCTTTGATGTCGATCACGATGCCTGCCCCACCTACCGCGAAGTCAGCGCCGGGCGTGCGCCCGGTGGATGCGAATATTACCTGCCGCTGTTCTTCGAGGCCTGCGCCACCCTGTTTGACTACCTGCCCGCGGGCACACCCGTCATCGCCGTCGGCGACCACTACCGGGCGGCGCAGCGCTTCTGGGCAGATGCCGAACACCGCCACACGGAATACGGCATTGATCCGCGCCGACCGCTGCTGCCGCCGGCGCGCTGTTTTACACCGGTCGAGGAGCTCTATCACCTGCTGGGCCGCTGCCCGGTACTGGAGCTGCGGCGCAATCCGGAAGCCCCGGTGCACGTTGCCAGCCCGTCGCAGGCGCTGCCCGACCTGAGCACCCAGGGCGCGCGGCAAACACCGGCCGAGCGGCTACAACATTTCATGCAACAGCACACCGGGCCGCTTTTGCTCTGCGCCGAATCCGCCGGCCGCCGGGAAGTACTGCTGGAAAACCTGGCGGCCCACGGACTGACACCGCCCGAAGTGGCGGACTGGGCCGATTTTCTCGCTTCCGGCCTGCGCTTTGCCATCAGCACCGCGCCCATCGACCGCGGCATGTACTTTGGCGAGGACGCCCCGGCACTGGTGTGCGAGGCGCAGCTGTTTGGCAACCGGGTTGCCCAGCGCCGCCGCCGCAGCAAGGTTGACGAAACCCAGGCTGAGAACGTTTTTCGCGACATCAACGAGCTGCGCGAAGGCGTCCCAGTCGTGCACCTGGAGCACGGCGTGGGGCGCTACCTGGGACTGCAGACCCTGGAGGTTGATGGAGCCGATAGCGAGTTCCTGATGCTGCAATACGCCCAGGGCAGCAAACTCTACGTGCCCGTTGCGTCCCTGCACCTGGTGAGCCGCTATGCCGGCAGTGACCCGGACCTGGCACCGCTGCACAAACTGGGCTCCGAACAGTGGGAAAAGGCGCGCCGCAAAGCCACGGAAAAAGCCAGCGACGTGGCCGCGCAGCTACTGGACGTTTACGCCCGCCGCGAGGCACGCAAGGGCTTTTGTTTCGAGTTGCCAGCGCTGGAGTACGAACAGTTCGCAGCGAGCTTCCCGTTTGAGGAGACCGCGGATCAGGCGGCGGCAATTGAGGCGGTTATCGGCGACATGACCGCGACGCGGGTCATGGACCGCCTGGTGTGCGGCGATGTGGGCTTTGGGAAAACCGAGGTGGCCATGCGTGCGGCGTTCATTGCCGCGCGCAACGGCAAGCAGGTGGCGGTGCTGGTCCCCACCACCCTGCTCGCCCAACAGCACTACAACTCGTTTGCCGATCGCTTCGCCGACTGGCCTGTGACCGTGGAGGTGGTGTCACGCTTCAAAAGCGGCAAGGACCTCGGCGGCGTGCTACAACGGGTTGCCGACGGCGCCATAGACATCCTCGTGGGTACCCACAAGCTACTCTCCAGCGACTTCCGCTTCCATGATCTGGGCCTGCTGATCATCGACGAGGAGCATCGTTTTGGCGTCAAACAGAAAGAGGCAATCAAGGCCCTGCGCGCCGAAGTGGACATTCTTACCCTGACCGCCACACCGATACCGCGCACGCTGAACATGGCCCTGGGCGGCATGCGGGACCTGTCTATCATTGCCACACCACCCGCCCGCCGTCTGTCTATCAAGACCTTCGTGCGCGAGCACAACATCGCCCTGATTCGGGAGGCAGTACTGCGCGAAACGCTGCGCGGCGGGCAGGTTTACTACCTGCACAATGAGGTCAAGAGTATCGAGGAAGCGGGGCGCAAGTTACGCGAGCTGCTGCCGGATCTCTCGATTGGCATCGCCCACGGGCAGATGCGCGAGACAGAGCTGGAACAGGTGATGTCGGCCTTCTATCACCAGCGCCACCATATTCTGCTGTGCACCACGATTATCGAAACGGGAATTGACGTCCCCACCGCCAACACCATCATCATTGAACGCGCCGACAAGTTCGGACTCGCCCAGCTGCACCAGCTGCGTGGCCGTGTCGGGCGCTCACATCATCAGGCCTACGCCTATCTGCTGTG
>TARA_R100000697_G_scaffold32298_3_pt1 | contig 58590 bp, 42 predicted proteins | sample TARA_R100000697 | Tara Oceans TARA_R100000697 (sample SAMEA2622788) | marine metagenome | biome: marine biome (ENVO:00000447); feature: surface water layer (ENVO:00002042); material: "saline water (ENVO:00002010), including plankton (ENVO:xxxxxxxx)" | depth 5 m
CAGATCCTTATATTATAAGTGGTGTAGCACCAACTAATCTTTTTGGTGCTCCAACAGGACCAGCTGGATTTTTAAATGGTCAATGTCCTAGTGATTTTACTACAAATTCATTAGGTATAGATCAAACAGCTAGGTATCATACATTTCATTCTCCTGAAACAATGTTTAATGATATTTATTTAAATCCTTCAGAAGTTAAAATATATGGTAATATTTCAGGAACTTCAAGTGGACAGTTTATACCTTCAGAAGAACATCCAGGACATATTTTATTAAGAAACATTGCAGCATTAGTTGCATTATTTATAGGTGTAGGATATGCATTTCATTCTATGCGTGGATCAACAAATAGAAAAATTGATGGTGGTAAAATATTATCTCTAGGTCAACGAGGTATAGCTGGTGGATCTGAGGTTAATACTTTGGTACAGGGAGTTTTAGTAGGAGGAAATGGAACATCAGGTACTTCTGGTAATATTAATACTAACGTTACAGGTGGTGAAGCTCCTATTAATCCTGCTGCTATTGGAGGTGGTCAAGCACCAGGAATTGGTGCTAATGCAGGACTTGCAGCAACAGCAGATGCTGCTGAAACTGGTGCTACTACTACACTTAGATCTGGTTTAAGTCTTGTTGCTCCATTGGGTGGTGATGGTGCAGCATTTGATATTGCATATCCAACATGGTCAGCAGCTGCAAATGGTTCTTGGGCTGCAGTTCCAGGTGCATTAGGTCCAAGCTCTACTGTAGAATTAACAGGAAGTAGATTTGGATCAATGCCAAATGCATTTCAAATTATATCAGGTTTATATACGTTTTTAAATTTTACAGCTACTGGAGGTCAAGAAATTGTTGATCTTATTTATAACTTAAGTAAACCTAGAGTGTATGCTTATAAATATAACTCTCATGGTTTTTATAGATCTTTTAATACTTATAATCCTGCTGTAGATAGTGGTGGAGCTATAGCAAATACAGTAAGATATAATGTTGATGCATCAAGATATATTAAGAATAGTATTTCATCTTTATTTGATTCAACTGCTGGTAATACGGTAACATATCAAAATTTATTTAGACCAGCTACAGTTGCATTAATTACACAGAATCCTGTAACATCTAATCCAGCTGTAGGAGCTGATGGTTCTAAGTTTATAATAGGAAATTTTGGAGGTTGGTCTAATCCTAGTACACCAGTGCAGAGTCCTATTTCAACTAATTATGCTGCACTAAAAATAAACTTTGATAATCAATATGGTCAATTAGATTCAATAAGACAAATACCTATTAAAGGTTGTGTGCAACATTTTAGAGATCAATTTTATAGAGATGAGAATGATGTATATCAACCTATAGATATGACTACTGTAAGTACTTTAACTGAGTTTACTACAGGAGTTTTATTTGGTGGTGATACTTATATAAATAGATATACTGAAAAATCTATTATGCCTTTCTGGTATGACTTCTTAAAAGGAGAGCCAGATATGATAGGTTATGATTACAGATTAAAAAGTAATATACCTTTTCCTAGATTCTGGATGGATACAAATAAGTATAGATTAGATGAAATGGTTAAACCTCTCATGAATCTTAACTTTAATTTTTCTACTGCACTACCTAATGATTATTGGCATTTAGATAGAGATCCTGTTTCAACATTTAATGTTGGTGGTGCTTCAGGTTTTGGTAATGATATAGGTGGTCAACAAGGCCCACAACAAGGGGGAAATTTTGGTTTTCAAGGTCAGCAAAATGTTCCTACTAGTGGAAACGTACCAGGAGGTTTATTTGTATTAGGTAATGCATACATGTATACACACTGTAGTGGTATAAATGATTTTTTTGTAGAGTCTAGTATGAATCTTGATTTTAGAGACTTTGAAGATCCGCCAGAAAAAAGATTTTATGATTATGCTACATATACAGATGTAAAACAATTATTTCATGCTGACATAATAAAGATGGGTAACTTTTATAAGTATGATCCATCATTAAGTATTGACAGATTCTTTACTAAACTAATTTCTTTTGGTGAAATACAACCACGTGATTATAATCCTGAAGTAGCAGAAACTTGTTATACATATTATCCTAAAAGACTTATCTATTCTTTACAAGCACAGAAAGAATCTAAAAGAGATTTCTGGAGAGTTTTCTTACCATTAAACTATAATGACTTTAAAGATAGAGTAAATACTATCAAACCTATTTCTGAATATGGTGCATTAATTTTATTCCCTAGATTATCACCAATGCAGTTTAGAGGTGTTGATTTAGTTACAACTGATTTAGGTACAAAGATAACACTTGGTGATGGAGAGTTATTTAATATGAAAAACTTAAAGAACGTTGTTAACTCTGATGTATCACATGAATATGGATCTTGTGAAAGCTCAAGAAGTGTTCTTAATACTCCTAGTGGTGTATTCTATATATCACAAGAGCAAGGTAAGATATTCCAATATGATGGTAGAAGTTTAGTTAATATTGCAAACTTTGGAATGAAGAACTGGTTTAATAAATATTTACCATCTAAATTATTACAATCATTTCCTGGTATAGAAGATTATCCAGAGTATAGTGATAATCCAGTTAATGCTGCAGGTTGTCAAACAGTTTATGATATTAATAATGATATTGTTTATTTCTGTAAAAAAGATTATATACCTAAATCAGAACTTAAAGAATGTATTGAATTTGATCCTGAGTTAGGTTTTGTATATAATATAACAGAATGTGAAGGAGCAGCACAAATAAGTGAATGTCCTGATGGATTTACTTTTAATAATGCAACAGGTCTTTGTGAGAGAACTTTTCAAGATGAAGCATTTAGTGTACAAGTATTAGATACGGAAGTTGTATTAGCTCAACAAGTAGGTAATCCTCTTGTAGTACAAAGACAGCAAGTTTGGAGATATGGAAAAGATTGTCCATTAATTATTAATAGATATAATGGAAATGGTGTACCTGTTGATGCAGCAGGTAATGTTTCTACAAATATTCAGGATGTAAAAATGATTAATGGTGCTAATAATACTAATCATCAATCATGTACTGCATCACCATCAGGATATGGAAATGGATGGTGGGTTGATATGCCTGCACCTGGTGGTCAAACTGGTGTTGTAAATCAGTTATCTGTATGGGCTTTTGATAATTTAGGAAATTCAGTTGCTTCTTTACAATATAATTTTGCAGTTACTATAGATGGTAATGAACCAAATTTTAACTCAGATCCTAATTTTCCAGGAACTTTACCTTTATATGTTCTTTTAGCTGGAGATAATAGTTTTACATTATCAACAGATATTAATGGTGCTGGTTTTAATACAGTTGTAAATGTTGATCCAAATGGAGCTACAGGTGCAGGAACAATGTTTGGTACTGCTGGTTATATTGAAAATAACTTAGAGCCTATATGTCCTGATGGTGGATGTTCTAATTACACAATGCAATATGGTGATGATAGTGTTCCATATCAAAGAGCATTTATATATAGAATTAATTTACCTATAGGTTGTACTAAGATTAGAGCTGTTGCTAATGATAATAGCACTCCTGGTGCTTTTGCATGTGCTCTATTTAATAATACAGAACAAGAGTTAATAGATTCTAATAATTTAGAAGAATTAAATGATATATTTAGAAGTGATACAGGTCAAGCATTTCAAAATGCAGCAAGATTTGTTTGTCCACCAGGATATGCTACTGTAACTACACCACCTTTTTCAGAAGAATGTCCTGACTGTCAAAGATTAGTTGAAAGTTTTGAATTAGTTTGTGGTGAAGGTGGAACACTTATAACATTACCAAGTGGTGATGATATATGTGAATATTTAGAAACAGTAGATCCAGAAAAAGTTGATCAAGTTATACCAATAGATTTAACTGATAGTACTTATTTTGATGATGTATCATGGACTGTAAGTTTTGATCCTAAAACTAAATCTTGGGTATCATTCCATGATTGGCATCCTGATTTAACATTTAATAGTATTGATCATTTCTTAACTACAAAAGAAGGTAATAGAATAGCACCACCTAGTATAGTAGAGGGTGATATTTGGGAATGTCCGCCAGGTTATACTCCAATATCTTTAGCAGATGGTACACCTGCATGTAGAAATATTAATAACCCAAGTGATATTATACCTCTAGAAGCAGGGTTATCTACAGGTATTTGGAAACATAATGATAGAAATGATTTATTTGTAAATTTTTATGATGAAGACTACCCATGGGAAATAGATTTGATAGAATCTACAGGTATTAATGTAAACACAGTTAGAAGTATAGAGTATGAATTAGAATCATATGTATATAAAAACTTTCATCCTTCTGATCCATTTAATGGTTCTGATAGATTCCATAGATTAGATTTTAATTTTGATGAAGCTATTATATATAACTCAGAGCAAGTATCAGGTTTATTAAAACTTAATATATCTCCTAAAAATAATGCACCTTTGTTAACTACATATCCTATTATTGGTCTTGCTGATATACAAATTTTATATTCTAAAGAAGAACAGAAGTATAGATTTAATCAGTTTTGGGATATTACAAATGATAGAGGTGAGTTTACAAATACAGAAAATTCAATATTTATAACAAGACTAAACGGTTATGTTAAAGATCTTAATGCTGTTAATTTAAATTATAATAAACTTGAATTAGAGCATAAGAAGTTTAGACATTATCAAAATAATATTATATTTAGAAGAACTCGCTCAGGTAATACCAAGATGTTATTAAAAATAAGTAATACTAAATTAAATTTATCATTTAGATAATGAAAAAATCATTTTACAAAAAGACGCGTAAAGGTTTACCAGGTGGACCAAATGAACAGGTAAGCATAATAGAAGGTTCTATAAGCATGCAAGGATATAAGTCTGATAGTCCTGATGTAAATAATGATTTTAATATTATACCTACTGGTAATATAACTATGGAAGATGTTGATTTCTCTGTATTAGGTATAGATAATTTAGGTAATAGTAAAATAATGATGCCAGGTGCTGATTATATTTTTCCAGGTAATATGGTTTTTGAAATACCAATGGCACAAGTTGGTGAAGAGTTATCTGAAGAAGAAAATACTATATCATATTTATCTGAAAAGTTATTAGATTTACAAGATAACATTGGTACTTATTTAAATAATCCAGGTCAAAGAGCAAAAGATTTTTCTGATAGTGAAGAGCAATTAGCAAATATTGATAATTTAAGACATTCTATGGCAGGTAGATTTGCTGCTGAAGAAATACAAAATAAAATAAAAGATATTCCTAAAGTAGGTGGATTTCTAGATAAAATAGGAGTAGATAAACTTGCAGGATTTCTTGGTTCAAATCTTCTTGGAATAGGTCATGAAGCTACTACATTGCTTGAAGATAATAGACCTATCTTAGCAGCTCTACAAGAAAGTGGAGAAGATGTAATTAATAATCTTATTGGATCAGTTATAGGTTCAACAGATATGAGTCCTGAGAAGAAAACTAATATATTAACTTTTCTTTCAGATAATAATCTTATGCCAGATGGATATGTGCAAACTGATGCAGATGCTTTAGAGAATGTATATTTAAAAAATCCAAAGGGTTCTATAAAACAATTTGGAGGTGACTCAACAAATCAAATGTCTAATGAAGCAATGGAAATACTTAATAGTTATGCAGATGCTTCAAAATTAGAACAAGATATAGTTGAAGGTAAAGTAACAAATCCAGAAGTTATTGAGTATGTTAACACACTTAGAGTAACTGGTGTACCTGAAATGTATCCAGGTGCTAATGAAGATTTAAAAAAGTTTTATGATGGTTTACCTACAGATAGGAGAATTAACACAAATTTTACTGGTGAACAAATTGCTGATGCTGCAGAAAAATTATATGAAGAAAAAACTGATATAACTAGAGGTCCTGCTGGTAAAAAAGAAAGACTGATTAGTACATTATTTCCTGCAACAAATTGTTACTTTGATAATACTTGTGTTCAAGCTGTTAAGGATATATATAAAGAAGCTGATATAGAATCAAACATTCCTGATGATGTATATGATAATAGAACCTTTTTTGAAAATTATAAGAGTTATGGATATGAACTTATAGAAGATCCTAATGATTTACAAAGAGGAGATATATTACAATATTATTTTCCAGCTAGAGATGCTTTTACTGTAGAAACACTTTTTAATGATATTGAGATAGAAGCAATGGGTGATTATCCTTTTCACATAGGTGTATATGTAGGAGATGAAATGTACATTAGTGATCCTGATGAAAATAATCCTTTAACTAAAACTAACATTTATAAGGATGAGCAAGGTAAAGAAAAACCACCATTTCAAATATTTAGAAAAGTAGATAACAAATTAGCTGAGAAAAAAGTTGGTGTTGAATTAAGAAAAAATAAAAATCAAAAAACTTTAGAACTAATTAAGAAATTTAAAGGAGGAGAGAATATATCTAGTGCAGGTAAACAATATCTTAAAGAACTAGGATATATTAGATAGTCTCATATTTATTTAGTATATTATAATTGTACTCTAAACATTATGAATTTGAAATCAAATAACAAAACTTTAGAAGTTTATAAACATGGAGGAGATAACTTTATATTTCCTGTAGGTGGTGGTTATGTCTATCAACCTAGTATGTACTGTCCTTCTTCTTGTGCACAAACAGGTAAAGAACTTTCTATAGATAAAACAAAAGGATTTATGCTTGATAATAAACCTTTAGTTGAAGAATCTACACAATATGATCCAAATGAGATATTTAAAAGATTAATATATGCTGAATCAAACTTTAATCCTAAAGCTAAATCTAAGGTAGGTGCAAAAGGTATAGCACAATTTATGCCTGATACATTAGGAGAGTTAAGAAGATTAGGTTTTACTGATAAAAGTTTTGATGTATTTGATGCTAATCAAGCTATTCCTGCAGCAAAAAAATATTTTGATTGGATACAAGATAGACCATATTTAGCAAAAGGTACATCAGAAGTTCAATTAGCTAAAGCATTAATAGGTTATAATTATGGTGTAGGTAATACTAAAAAACTTTTAGAAACAATTAAAGATGATACTGATATATATAATAATCTTGATTGGTTAGAGGATGCAAGAGTACCTGAAGAAAGTAGAAACTATGTTTATAAAATATTAAATTTAGATGTAAATAAAAACTTTAATAAAGAAAGTGATTCTGTTTATGATATAGAAAAATTTAATACTGACTATAAAAAAGCATTAGATAATTTTACTTTTCCTGAATTTGAAGATGGTGGAAGTTTAATAAAATATCAAGATGCTGGTGAAAGTATAAACCTTAATACTAATGTTGGTAATGAACCACCAAATGAAGGTGAAACTATAAATGCTTATTATGCTAGAATTGGTTTTACTCAAATGCAAAAAGAAGGTGAACAAGGTAACTTTGTATGGAATGGTACTAGTTTTGTTCCACCTGCACAATCTAATGATACTTCAGATGATGCTTCAGAAGATGCAACAACAGATAATACAGTAGATAATACTACAGATAATACATCTAATCAAAATGTTTCTGAAGATGTAACACAAAATGTAGATCCTAGTAAAAGACAACAAAGAGATCAAGCAATACAATTGTTTATGTCTACTGGTATGAGTAGAGAAGAAGCTATTTCTAAACTAAAAGAATCAGGAGCATATGATATAAATGTAAATGATGAAGGTCCTGCATTTACTAATATATATGAAGGATTGGATAGTCCTTTGCTTGATGTAGCAAACTTTGCACAGAATGTTATTAAAGAATTTAATCCATCAAGTTATATTCAAGATAACAGTCCTGAAAAATATCAAAAGACTACATATAGTAATCCTACGGACGAAACTATGTATATTAATCCTTTTGATAATAAACAACTTTTAAATAGACAACAAACTGAGAATGTTTTAAAAAGAGATTTTTATAAACAAAGAAGTCAAATGGCTCCTAATTTATTTTCTCCAGTTACTGTAGATGAACAAGGTAATACTTATTATGATTCAGAGACAGGTGCTCTTTTACCTGGTGATATAGCAGAATCAGCTCAACCTGGTGCACAATATATAGGTATAAAAAATGAAGATCCTAGTAAAGTATCAGCTACAATATATAATGTTGGTACAGGTGATAAACCAGATTTAGCAGTTAATCCTTATGATAGAAGTAATCCTACGGATATTCAACAAAGAACAAGAATAGCTACTGAAGAAGAACTTGAAAATATTAGGTATGGTGGATTTTTAACTGGTAAAGATTTTTTTACAAAAGAGTTAAAGAAAAAAGTTGGAGGTGGTATAATGTATTCTGATATGATGACAGATTATATGCCTATGAATTTTGCAGATATGGTAGAAATGCAAGGAGGTGGTGAAGACGTTATAACAGAAGAAACTGCATTTTTAACTCCAAGAGAATTAAAGTTAATGGATGAATCTGGATCATTACCATTAAGATATAAAAGAAGAGGTTTTGATAAGATTGGTACTAAAGTTACATCAGATAAAAAAGAATATGATTTTATGATGCTTCTTAAAAAAGGAGATAAATTTAAAATTGTATATGGTAATACTCCATCTAATACACAATTAGCTAAAGCTCAAGGTGGTACTGAGTTTGAATTTTTTGATCCAACTTTTGGTAAAAATGATAGAGATGGTGACGGTATTCCAGATACTATAGATGTAGATGCAGGTACTGGTACAGGAGTAAGTGTTGTTGAAAGTGCACAAATGGGTCCACCTGAAATGGATATGTCAATGTTTGAATCTGAAGAGGATGTAGAAGAACCATCTGTAGAAGAACCACAAGCTACAGTTGAAACATCTTATGGTGATACATTAGGTGATCAAATATATAATAGATTTAATCAGTTTAGAGACAGTAAAGGTTTTCAAAATTTTGAAAAAGGATCTAAAGTTGCTGTAGAAGGTGCAAAAGTTTTAAATAAATTATTAGAACAAAGACAAAGAGATAGAGCAGATGCTGAGTCAGAATTACAATTAGCAGATGCTCAAAATATATTTGGTAGTACATTTGCAGATGACCGTGGTGATTATGATGTTAATACTGGTTTATTTAGAACTGATGATAAAACAATAAGTAAAATGGCACAAGATGGTACTGAATCAAACTCAATAATGGATATGTTTGCACAACAAGCAACAAAATTAGATGTTGGTGATACTAACTTTAGTATGGGTGATTATACATCTAAGTATCCTAAACAGTCTTACAATAAGTCTTATTATAATACTTTTAATCAAGGCTCACTTATTGATCTTGCAACACAAGAGCTTATGAAATCACAAATGCCTACTATAACTACAGATCAAAGAATTGCTGATGAAGGTTTTGAAAGTATGAGTGCAGAAGAGCAAGAAGCATATTGTGCAGCTAATCCACGTGATTGTAGATATAGACAAAGAAAACAAATAGGTTTTAATGTAAAAAACAAAGATGGAGATAATGAGTTTACATTACAACAAAGAAATAAAGTAGCAAGCACTGACATGGGTTCTATAATGAGTAGACTAGGTGTAACAAAAGATTCAGATTCATTAATACCATTTGTAGGTGCTGATGCAAATTTGAATTTATTAGATGCATTTAATAGATCAGGTAGAATAAGTGCAGATCTTTTTGCAAAAGGCAAACTTGGTGTTGATTTAAATCCTAATCTTAAAGAAGATCCTGAGCTACATGCTAGAGGTTCAGTTGGAGTAAGAGGTAACTTAGGATTTGATATGGGTAGAAGGGGGTCACAATTTAGTTTTATACCTTCTGCTAGTTATAAATTTGGAGATGGTGATTCTTCAGGTCTTAACTTAGGGTTAGGTGCACAAACAAGAATACCAATAGATAATACTGATTTAAGATTATTTACAGATGCTCAGTATAATCCTTCATCAAAAAGTATGATACCTACAATAGGTGCATCTGTTACATTTGAAGATGGTGGTGATGTTGTAGATATAGATGAAGCAATGTTAGAAGAATTAATGAAAGCTGGTGCTGACATAGAAATATTATAATTATGGCTAAGATTAAAATAAATAAATTACCAGAAGGATATATGATAAGAGATGGTAAAGTTGTAAAAGCATTTTATCATGGTGGATCTAATTATATGCCTGGTATGGGTGGAATGCAAATGCCTGTTCAAACTTCTGTAACTAAAAATACTATTGGTCCTGTTCCACGTGATATGGCTAATCTTGAAGCTGAGAAAGGAGAAACAGTATTAACTGATCTTAATAATGATAACTCAATGGAGTTATATAATATTAGTGGTAAAAGACATACTGAAGGTGGTACTCCTTTAAGTTTACCAGAACAATCATTTATTTATTCTGATACTGCTAAAATGAGATTAAATACAAGTGAGTTAGCTGAACTTGGTATTAACTCTAAAAAGAAAATGACTCCAGCTGCTGTATCTAAAAAATATCAATTAAATAAATATATAGGTTTATTAGATGAAAACTTTTTTGATCCTATTACAGAAAAAACTGCAGACTTGATGCTTCAGAAAAATAAAATGAAGTTATCTCAATTAGCATTTATACAAGAAAGAAAGAAAGACTTTGAAGAAGGTGTACCTTTAGCATCATATCCTTATTTAGTTTCACAAGATATAGATCCTATTGAGTTTTCTATGAAAGTAGAAGATCTTAATAGACAACAAGCTGAACTTAAAATGATTGATCAATTACCAGCTGATCAAAGAGAGCAAGTCTTAGCAATGCGTGAGTTCATGCAACAAGCACAACAAATGCCACAACAAATGGTTGCAGCACAACAAGCAACACAAGGTCAAAATCCTATGATGGGTATGGCACAAGGTATGATGAACATGGCACAAGATGGAAATGCTGAAGATAAAGGAAACCTTGGAGACGTTGCACCAATAGGTCCTAGTTATGGTAGTCTTAGTCCATTTGAAAAAGCTAATTATGCATTTAGTCCTTCTATGTATGAAGCAAGTTTAAGAACAAATAGATTAGAAGCACCTGAAATGTTTGCACCTGGTAAAATTGCAAAAACTTTTAAAATAGGAAAGTTTATATATGATAAAGCAAGTGAGTATTTAAATCCTGGTGATAAAGCTGAAGATTCTATAACAGAGTTACAACAAACTAATCCTGCAACATTTGGTAGATTTGGTGTAGAGATGGGTGGTTCATATCCTGGTATGCAAATGACTATGGAAAATGGGTTACCTATATTTCAAGGTGATGAAGGTTCAAGTGAGGTAGATAGAGAAGTTGTTGAAGGATCTACGAAAAGAACAGAAAGTTCTGATCCAGATATAATGAGAAAATTAATTCTTAAAGATCCTAATGGTAGTTTAACACTAGATAATTTTAAAGATGAGTATAGAGATGCATTTGAAGAAATGTATAATAATACTATAAATCTTGATCCTAATGCTTTACCAAGTTGGATTTCTAAAGAAAATCTTGAAAAAACAAAGATAAAAGATACATATACTAGTTTTGATAAATGGGCAGATGAATTCTTTGGATTTAACAGACAGTTAAAAGTTATAGAAAAACATTTAGATAAATTACCTGGCTATAATGCAGATAAACATTCATCTTATGAAGAGTATCTTGCAGATCCAGAAATACAAAAGAATTTAAACTCAAGTAGAGGAGAGTTTAATTTTGATGATTTAACAAAAGCTGCATATGAAGCAGAAGGTTTAGATCCTGCTACTGCAGTTGCACAAGGTAGTGATGCAGTAGGTAGGTATCAAACAACATATAATATCTATAATGATATGCAAAGAAATGCTGATAGTCCTTATGGTCAAGCATTAAGTAATCTACCTATACAACCACAAGGTTTTAATCCTGATGAAGAGAATCCTAATGTATCTGCAGTAGACTTTTTTGCAGGATCAGCAACAGCAGGTCAAACTAGAGGTGCAATTAATGTTACTGAAGAAACAATACCAGATGACGGTGAAGATATAGAGGTAGAAAAAGAAATAGATGATAACATTACAATACCTACAGATCAATATACACCATTTTGGATGCAAGATCAAATGAATATAAATCAAGCTATTGCTAATAAGAATGCAATCAATAGATATGATCCTATTAAATTATCTTATGATCCAGAACAAATAGACCTTGTATTTAAAGATCCTACTAGAGAAATTGCTGCTATTGGAGAACAAGCTGATTTAGCTGGACGTGGTGCTATGGCTTTTGCAGGTCCTAAAAAAGCACAAGCAATATTGAGTAGAGCTCAAGGTATAGCTGGATCACAGATAGCTGATACATTAGCAAGAGTTCAAGATTATAATATTAACACTGCTAATCAAGGTGAAAAGATAAATGCTCAAGCTAGATGGAATGCACAAGTACTAAATAATCAAGCATTAAAAACATTTATAGATGAAACTAATACAGCTAATCAAAACTTTGATAATGCAATGATTGCTGCAAATACTCAGATAAATAAACAAATAGCTAATGCTTATACTAATGCTGCTAATACATATAATATGAATACTTTGTATGATCAGTTTAATATTAATCCAGGTCAAGCAGGTGTTATTAATTTTACAGGTGCAACTCAAGATCCAACTGGCACACAGCCTGGAGCAGATTATATGGCTAATTTAGATGAAGCATATAAACAAGCAAAAGTAAATGATCCAGATTTATCTTATAAAGATTTTGCAGATGTATATATGAAAACAAATCCTCAATCAAGTTCAACATCATCAAGAGATCAACTTGCAGCTTTGATTAATCAAGGAGGTTATGGTGGTAATCAAGTTGATGATGAAGATACAGGTAAAAGAGGTAAAGAAATGAAGAAGAAAAAGAAAAAGAAACGTAGATATTACTATTATTAAACCTAAAGAGTTTATTTAATATCTTTTTCAAACCTAATAAATTTTAGTATTTTTGATATATGGCAACTTATTTACCTAACGTACAAGATTTTATACCAGAGATTGAAGCATTCACCCCTGACTATAAATTTTTAAATGACGTACTGAAAGTTAGACAAGACAGATACAGTAGTAATTTTAAATCTATTAATGATTTATACGGTAAAGTTTTATATTCTAATCTAACTGCAGAAGATAATATAAATAAAAGAAATCAGTATGTAGAACAAATTGCACCTAGACTAAAACAAGTTGCTGGTTTAGACTTATCATTAGCAGAAAATGTACAAACTGCAAAAGGTGTATTTGCTCCTTTCTATGAAGATAAAGATATATTAAAAGATTTAGTCTTTACCTCTACAGCTCAAAATCAAATGAAACTAGCTAATAGTTATAGAGATAGTGATGATAGAGCTACAAGAGAAAAGTATTGGTCTCCTGGTGTAAAAGCAATTCAATATCAAATAGAAGATTTTAAAAATGCAAAACCTGAAGAAAGATTAGCTATGTCTAATCCTAGATTTGTACCTGATGCAGATCTTATTGAATTAGGATTAGCTGCATTAAAAGATTCTGAAATGTCTATTAGTAATGTACAGTTTAGTCCTGATGGTAAATGGATTATATCTACTAAGAATGGTCAACAGCTTCTTAGCCAACCTGTAATGAATGCAGATGGTACTATGTCTTTTAAAAATCCTGCAGCTGATTTTGTTGCAGAAACATTATTAGATGACCCAAGAGTTCAAGAAGCATATAATGTTGAGGCTTATGTTAATATGAGAGACTTTTTAAAACAAAATGAAGCTAATTTTGGTAGTAGAGAAGAAGCACAAAAAGCTTGGGCTAGTCAAGTTTTAGGAACTACACAAGATCAATTAATTTTAGAGAATGCTTTAATTAATACTGAATTAAATAATGCTGAAATATCTGCAGATGAGTGGAATGAATATAAAAAACAATATGGTATAGTACCTGGTAGCATGCAAGAAGATGCTTATGAAAAAGCAATGTATGAGAAAGAATTACTTTTTAAAGCTAAACAAAGTAAAATACAAAGAGCTGTATCAAATGCAAATCCTGCAAATAATATAAATGCTTTACTTAACACTGCATATAAAGCATATGGATCACAAAGAATTAATAGAGATATAGAAGCTGCAGCACAAGCTTATGCTAATATAGATGCAGAAGTAAAATATGAAGCTAATCCATATTTTAAAGCAGATTTTGAAAATAAATTAAAAATGCAACTAGAGATTTTTAAGAACTCAATACAAGCAGCTGCTCTTGAAACATCACCAGAAAATAAAGTTAATATTCCTAGTATTACACCTACTACAGATGAAAAATTTATACAAGAAAGAGAAGAAGTTGATCCAGATAATTTAACTGATGATCAAACAAAATTTGGAACTGATGGTGTAATTTTTAATCAGTTTCAAGATTATCAAAATCTTATAAATGATTATAGTACATCAAAGTTAAAAGCTATTGAACAGGCTTTTCAACATTCACCTAAATCTTTTACTAATACTAATGAAACAGGTACATCATTTGTAATAAATCCTGATGCTAAAACTCTTGAAGAAATAAGACAACAAGATCCAGGTGCTAATATAAGTGGACCTGGTTTTGCAGTAGTTGATGATGGTCAGGGTGGTACAATACAAATACCAATTAGACAAGAATTAAAATTTGGTAATGCAGCTTTACAAACTTATTTAGTTAATAATCCTGATGTTTTAAATTCAGTTTATAGTGATGTTGCTGATAAGTGGGATAAAGCAGCAAGTAGTTATCCAACACTATTAAATGATGTACAAGGTTATAACAATGTAAAAAAATTATTAGAAGGTAATAATAATACTACAGCAATAATAGGAGAAGCTGGTGATGCTTTAGCAGATCAATTTATTGCTGTAAATCAAATATTAAATACAACTAATCAAGATTGGAATAGATTTAGTCAAGATTATCAAATTCCTTTTATTTCAGAAACAGGTACACTTTTACCTAGAGATAAGTTTGTTGAAGAGTATATAGCAGCATCAAGAAGAAGAGGAAGACACATGAAAACTACAAGGGTATTTCAAGGTGGAGGAATGGATTTAAAAAACCCTCCACCTGGTACTACAGATGTGACTACAACTTTTGATATAGAAGAAGCAACTGAAGCAGCTAATGGAATTTATGACAGCCAACTTAATTTAGTGAATGCAGAATTAGAAGCTGTTGGTGATGGTAGAGGTGGTCAATATGCTATTAATTTACAAAATTTAGTTTCAGGTAGGGGTGATTATAAAGGAATAGGTTCATTTGATTATATGCAAGGTAATTTAATAAATGGCTCTTATAATAAGTATGGAGATATGGGGGAGAGAGATAGAATTATACTTAATGCTTCTGCTAACACACTTGCTTTATCAGATGCTGAAGTTAGTTTTTATTTTGGAGATTATAGAGATAGTAATTTTGAAGTTCCTGAAGAAAGTAATATTCAAGCAAAAAATTTACATAGAAAAATTCTTCAAGAAATTAATGCACCAAAAACTAAAACTGGTGATCCCTCTAAAGGTGCTGTTCCTAGAAATACTTTAAAGTTTAATTATTCATATGCTCCTATTGCAGAAATGGGTGATAAAACTGCTTATGTATTTACAATAGATCCTGATTATGCAAAGTCTTTAACACAAAGTACTGAAGGTAAAGGTGCTGGAATAAAAGATCAAAATTTTTTAAATACGTTTACATATACTATTTTAGTAAATAAAGATTCAGATGTTAATTCTTTTGGAGAAGGTTATGTTACAACACCTGAACAAATTATGATTAATAAAGGAGAAGAAATAACTGGTAGTAATCCTTTGTCAGGTAAATATACAATATATAAAGATTCTAATGGTAATATAAAAGCAAGAATTACATACTATGTTTATGATGATATGAATAATATAACTGAAGAAAGTGTAACAAGAGATGTAGTAGATTCTTCAGGTCAAATTGCTTTTGGTCAAGCTTTAACTAGTTATAGAAATCAGTTGGATAATTTATTTGATCAAAAAGCTATAGAGATAAGTTCTAAATTAACAACTAACCCTAATGCTGAAAAGTAATTATGGCAGAAAATTTAATAAATATTCCAGGTGAAGAAACTACTTCACAATCTCAGCCAATAAATACAAATGAAGTTACATTAAATAGTTTATTTGATGGTGATAATAGCATTAACTTTACTTCTGTATTTGATGATTTTGAATTTGCTACTTCTAATTTTGCTGTACCAGGTTCTGATTTAGATATATTACAGAATGTATATACGGATGCTATGGCTCCTTATAATAATTCTATTAATCAGTTTGATTTGACTGGTCCAGTTAATGCAACAAGTTCTGATCCTGGTGTAGCAGGTTTAACATATAATCCTGCAGAACAAGTTGAAGGTCTTAATAATAATTCTTTTACACAATTTCAAAAAGAACTTAATGCAATTAGCAATAATATATCTAATAATCCTAATGATAAACTTAAAAGTAATTTAACAGTTTCATTTGGAGAAAAGGTTTCAAACTTTGATAGATATTATAAACATCCAAATTTTGATGAATTAGGTTTTAATCCCTATATAAATAATGAAGATTATTATAATACAAACGCATCTGCATTTGATGAATTTCAAAGAATGGGTACTCAATATATGAAATTGTTTGGAAATGCATTTACATCTGGATATAGAGCTTTAGGAGATTTATTTAGTGGTAAAGAATATTTTGCAGGTGATCCTGAATTAGGTTATGCTTTTGAAGATGCTATGAGAATAGGTTCATCTCAAAAGGGTGGTATAGGTGGATTTACAAATAACTTTCTTCTTAATAGTGCCTATACTATGGGTATTATAAGTAATATTGCTATGGAAGAAGTTATACTAGCTGGTGTAACTGCACTTAGTGGTACTACTGCTGCTCCCTTAGCTATAGCAAGAACAGGTTATAATATTAAAAGGTTAGCAGATATACCTAAAAGAATAAGAGACGGTTATACAATAACTAGAGGTATTAAAACATCAGCAAACTTTTTAAGAGATTTAAAAAATGTAGAAAGAGCTAGAGATGTATTTAATGCAGGTGGAAGATTTGTTGCATCAACAATAGCACCAGAAACTTTTGCATTAATTAAAAATTGGAAATCTGGTTTAGGTGTAGCAAAGAATGTAGGTAACTTAGCAAAAAATAATAAAGTGTTTGGTGCATTCTATAGAGATCTTAGAGCACTAAACTTAGCAGTAGCTGAAGGTAAATTAGAAGGTGGTTTAGTTCAAAATCAAGTTTATAATGATTTATATAATCAGTATGTTTCTAATACAGGTATGATACCTGATTCACAATCATTACAAAATATAAATACACAAGCTTACAAAGCAGGTTTTACAACAACTATGATTAATACACCTATTATTGCATTAAGTAATAGGTTAGTTATAGGTACAGCTTTAAAAGGTTTTCCTAAATCTTTAGGTAGATCAATAGATAGATATACTAAAGGTGTAGGTAGTCAAGTATTAAGAAATAAAAATGTAACTAAAAATGCATTTAGTGCTAATAAAGGATTAGCTCCAAAAAGATTTTATAATCTTGGAGCCAAGGGTGGAGCAAAAGCATTTGGTGCAGGTTTATTAAATTATACATCTGCTAATATTGCAGAAGGTTTACAAGAAGTTTTTCAAGAAGCAACTGCAGTAGGTGTTGAACAATATTATAAAAATATATTTAATGATCCATCATTAGCAGGAAGAGAAGAAATAGCTGCTGCAGTACGTGAAGGTGTTAATTCACAATTATCAGGACAAGGTGTAGAAACATTTTTATCTGGTTTCTTTATGGCAGGTCCTGTGCAAGTTGCACAAAAAGGTTTATTTCAAGGTTTACCTAATTTGTATAAAAAATATACAGATCCAAAAGCATATCAAGAATATAAAGATAAAAAAGAAAAGTATGTAGATTTACTTGTAGAGTCAGCTAATAAAGTTAATAATGATCCATTTAAATATTTTGGTAGTGAAGCTTTTAATTTAACAGAACAAAAAAGATTTAATACTGATTTAAATATTGCAGGACTTAACGGTGATCCTTTAGCATTTTATGATACAAAAGATGCATCTTTATTTAGAGATATAAATAGAGTTGTTGGTAGTGGTAAATTATTTGAGTTAAAAGATCAAATAGAAGATAATTTAAAACTAGAAGATTCTGAACTTGTAGAAGCTTATAGAGATGTAGCTGGTATTAGTAATCCTGTAAAAATAAGAACAGAGCTATCTGATATTATTAAAAGAATGGATCAAATAGAAGCATCACATACTTATGTAAATGATAAATTTATAAATCCTTATGATGCTACTAAGTTTACTCCAGGCACAAGAGAATACAATAAAGAGGCAATAAATGAGATTGCATTTAATGAAGCTAAAAATTTAGCTATCTTCACTAAAGATTCTTTTGAACGTGCTTTAGAAAGAATAAATTCTATTTATACTAGACTGTCACAAGATCCTATAGTATCTAAAATGTCTGCTAAAGATTTAGATGTATTATTAAACAAAAAAGAATTAATTCAAGAAATAGAACTCTTACAGGATGAAATAGATACTTTAGATGATACTTCAGCTGAAGGTAAACGTATAAAAGAAGATAAACAAAATAGACTTAAGTTTCTTAATAATTATTTTAATGTATTAAATGATCCATCTAATCAAACAAAAGAAGGTAGATTTAATAGATCTAAAATAAACAAACTGCAAAAACCTGTAAAAGAATATTTACAACATATTGCAGATACACAAGATGATATATTAAATATTGCAAAACAAGATTTTAATGATTTATTAAAAGATATTGTAGATCATAAGACATTAAATGGTAGACAAGAAGATTATATAAAGGCATTTGATATTCTTATGAATCCTGAAAATATGATCTTAGCTAGTGATAGATTAGCAACAGTATTTGCAAAAATATTTAATCAAAGAAAAGAAACTACAGAAAGAGCTTTAAAGAAATATATAAACTTAACAGAAAAAAATGAATTAATAAATGCATTAGCAAATATAGGTTTATATATAGAAGAAGAGCAGCTGATAGAATTTTTTGAAAATGATATAGAGCCTACATTATTCTTTACTAAAGATGGCCCACTAAATTCTTTTACTGATAAAAAACTATTTGATCAAAAAGAAGATTTATTTAAAAATTATAGAAGATTATTATCAATAGAGTCTGATGAAGATAGACATATTGTAATACAACAAGCTGATGGTAGATTTGCTGTTGTTAGTCCTGAAGGTATTGTAATAGCTATAGCACCAACAGAATTAGAAGCTCAAGAGGCAGCAATAAATTTTGATAAAGCTATTGAAGCAGCAGAAGAAAAAACAGATGAGTTAAATGTTGATGTTGATAACATAACTGAATCTCCTCAAGATATAGACTTTAATGAAGCTGCTGTTGAAAATTCAGAAAGATTTGAAGAAGCTAATACTGAAGCATTAAGAAAAAAGTATGCCAAGCTTGTTAAACAAAAAACAAAAGAGGGAGCACCAATACCTAAAGCACAAGATTGGCAGAATAGTACAGAAGCAGTAAGAATTAAAAAAGCTAACTTTGAATTACTACAATTATATCAAAATGAAGTTGCAGAAGAAGATCAACCTAATGTTGGATTACGTGCATGGGTTGCAGCTAATGAAAGAAATCCAGGAGTAGATGATATATTAAGTAAGTACAATTTAAAAATTAATGATGTTAGTGGTAAGAAAGCTACACCAAAACAAAAAAGAGTTGGTGCAACATCTGAAGTTTTAAATCCTAATGATAAGTCTGGTGTCTTTGTTGTAAAGAATGCTGTCACAAATCAAATTACACAAACAGTAGAAAATATATATACAATAGAAGATGTTGATGGTAATAACCTTTCTCTTACATATAAGAAAGAAGCACCATCAAGATTAGAAGAAGTATATTCTACTGAAGGAGCTGCTAATAAAGCAAAAGATTATATTGTTAAAAAGCTATTACCAGATGAAACCCCTTTTCCATTTGATGGTGTTGATTTAAATTATGGTGCTGTTATAGAAAGTGTAGATAACGGTCAACAATATGTTGTGATGTCTAAACCTAAAACGGTAGATAAATATAATAATATATATGTACGTGAGATAGAGCAACCAGATGGAGATAATTTAATAATTGAAGAAGTTGGATTTACAGATAAATATAAAAGAATAGATGATTTTGAAATAGATCCTACAGCTCCTATATCTAAATTATTACCTACAGATACTGTTAAAATATATCCTAGAGTAGAAGAAGGTGAAACATATAATGATGCATTTCTTAGATTAAGTAATTTTATAAATAATTTAACAGAGTCATCTAGAAAACAAATAACTTTTACAGTTAGAAAAAATCCAGACTTTAGACAAGTTCAAGAAGAACAATTAAAAGATTTAGATTCTTTTCAAAAAGGAGAATATATAGAAAATCCTTTATTGAAAAAAACAGGTGAACCTGTTACAATAGAGGTAACATTAGGTGATACAATACTTGGTTATTTAAGTCAACCAACTACTTTAACTCCTATAGATAATAATGGTAAGCAAGTAAATATATTATCTTTAAATGAAAATGAATTATTTAAATACTATACTAAGTATGATAGTTTATCAAAAGCTGATTCTGCAGATTTAATTAGAAAAAATTATGCAACAAGTTTATTTGTATCTGATACATTTACAAAAATTTTAGGTGATAGTGCTGAAGTAGAAACAACTGTAGAACAGTTAGAAGAAATGGGTATCAATTTAATTAATACACCAGGTCAATATGCTTACAGTAAAAATGGTGTTACATTTGATGAGTTAGAACATAATACAATAGATGGTAATTATTACATACTTGATTATAAAAGCAACTGGAGTTCTGGTCAACAGAATAAAGTTTTAGCTAATATAATTACAGATATGGATAAGTCATCTGCAGAATATGAAAGCTTACAAGATCAAGTAGATGAATTTTTAGCAACTCAATCTGCTGGTACTAATCCTAATAGTTTAAAAAATAAAGGTAGATATAAAGCAATTGTAAAATTACCTAATGAGACAGTTAGTATTATAGAATTAACTCCTGCTAAGATGTCATTAACACAAGCTAATGAGTTAGCAGGAAGTATAATAGATAGAATACAAGAGACTAGAGAAAATAATAGAACTGAAGTAGAAGATCAAGATGTACCAACTATTAATGATGTTACTTATAATAATGATTTCAATGCTGGAATTAGTGATAATTTATATTTAGCATCTAAAATAGGTTCTACATTAACAATACAGGTTGCACCATCTGGAGATTTTCAAATTCAATATTTAGATAGAACTAGAAAGTCTGGTAAAGATATATTCAAAAGAACTATAAATGTTGGAGGTCAACAAGAAAATATATTAGAACAACTTAAAGATGCTAGTAATATAGATAAGTTAGTAGCATTAATAAACTCTAGTATTGCAGTATATAATGGACCACAACAAAATAATAAAACAAGAATATTAGATGCAGATGGTAAAGAATTAAAAGTTACATTAGATGATTTTCGTGTAACAATACCTAAGTCTATTGTTAGTAGTGATGTTCTTGAGCAGTTAGGTCAGGCACAAACAAAGGTTGAGTCTAGAATTAGAAAGAATGCAAGTTTACAAGTATCTACAAATTCAAACAATTTAATACCTTATTTAGAAATCCCTAATGTAAGTGTAGTAGAAACTCCTAAAATAGCAGAACCTAAAGTAGAAAAGAAAAAAGATGATGGTGATTTAGGTGAACTTCAAGAACTTATAGATACAGATTTATCAGATATTTCTGATGATGATTTTGAATCATATTTAGAAAATGATTTTACAAATGTACCTACTGATGTTATTGAAAAAATTGCATTTGAAGTATCACAAGGTAATGATATTACTACAAGAATGGCTGAGGTTGTTGAAAATAGACAAGAAGATTTTGTTGCCATTCTTAATAATATTCAAGGAGAACAAGATAAAAAGACACCTATAAAACCTCAAAAGTCTGCAGAACAAAGTAGAGTACAAAAACTTAATGATTTACGTCTTGAATTAAATAAACAGTTTGATAGTGTAGCAAAAGCTGAAAAAGCTAGATTAATTGAAGAGGGTAAAAGTCTTGCTGAAGCAAATAAAGAATCTGTGAAGATTGCTAAACTATCTGTTCAACCTATAGAAGAAGAGATTAAAAAATTACAAAGTAGCAGTGGTGCTTTAAAAACAATACCATACAAAGTATTAGATGATTATGGTTATCAAGACATAGAAGATTTACAAGAGTTTATTAAATGGACAAAAGAAAACTTACCAGACTTTATTTCAGTTGATGATATAAATCAATTACAACTTAAACTTTATAATAATAGTGTTACTGTTGGACAATTTACTTTATCATTAAAAGATATATCATCTGGTATAGAAGGTATTGAAGGTGTGATTTTTACTGGTGAAAATTTACCATTTAAATATCATGAAGCTTTTCATGGTGTATTTAGAACATTATTATCTGATCAAGAAATAAACAAGTTTTTAAATATTGCAAGAAAAGAAGTAAGAGCTAAACTTAGATCTGAAGGTAAAACATTAGCACAAGCACTAAAAGAATTAAGAGCTTCTAGTGCTGTGTATAATAATATGTCTAAGGAAGAACTTACAGAAAGATTATATGAAGAATATTTAGCTGATAAGTTTCAAGAGTTTAAAGTAAATAATCCTTCTACAGTTGACACATCTTCTGAAGTTAAAAGTTTATTTACTAGAATTATAGAAATAATCAAGAACATTTTTAAAAGATTTACACAGTCTGATTTAGAAAGTTTATTTAGAAATATAAATTCTGGTAAGTATAGAAGATCAACAGTTGTTGGTAATAGATTTACAAATGCTACATTAAATGGTGCTACAATAGATGCTCCAGCAACTATACTATTAGATACTAAAACTGTAGAAAAGAAAACAAAAGAAGGAGATGTTGTAGAAGTTACTATTCCTCAGTTTATGCCTTTAGAAGATCAGAATAGAGCTATAGGTGCAATTATAAATATATATAGAACTAAGCTTAAAACTGCAGATAAAACTGCTAATCCTAATATAGTTTTAGAAGATGCAGTATTTGAATATGCAGAAATGCTTAATCCCGAAAGATCTTTTTATTTAAATGAAGAACAAGTTAATCAAATAAAAGATGAAGCTAGTCAAGAGATAATAGAAACTGCAGCACCTATAGATTATTTAACTATTCAACCTACATTAGAATTATACTATAGAGGATTAAGATTACATTCTGATCAAGTGGTTGAAGCAGTTAAAGAAAGACTTGAGTTAATTGATTCATTTGAAGATTCACTTGAAGAGATTATAGAGAATATGGATCATAATGATGAATCTGGAGGAGAGCACCAATATGAAAAAGAAGCATCACAGCGTGATCATAAGAGAGCTGTTGCTAGAGAAATTAGAGAATATATTGCTACTATAAGTGTAGAAGAAAAAGATCAGTTTGGTAATATATATACTAGAACTACCACTGATGAAAACTTTATAGAAAAAGATCCACGTATAGCATTAAGAGTTTTAGTTGATTTTGAATCTGTTTATAATGGTATTTTAAAAAGTGTTGCTAATCAAACAGATCCTATAGCTATTCTACAAAGAATGTATTATAACTCTCAAAATAATCCTCAGACAAAAGCATTTGTAGATAAATTCTTTTTTGATATAGGTATTCAATCACAAGAAAGTATTGAACAATTATTAGAAGGTGAATTACCAACTATAACTAATCCTGATTGGTTTAACAAAGTAACTAAAACATTCAATCTATTTAGAGTTGATAATTTAAATTTAGTAAAAGATCCATCTACAGGAGTTGTTATATCATATGCATCTAATAGAAAGGATGATGCTAATTCACAAATAGAATATTGGAGAGCAGCTAATAGAAGTAAAGTAAATTTCTTATTATCAAAACAAGGTCAAAATCAAGTAAGAAATACTTTTGAAGCACTTGAACAAAAGATGAATGAGATAGATAAAAAGATTACAATTAATCAAGTAGAAGATCTATCTAATAAATATAGCACAAAGATAAGAGAACTTACTGGTATCTATCTTCATCCTAACTATATTAAGTACAGTATATTATCTCTAAGAGATATTAAAAAGCTTGGAAAGAATCAACTTGAAAGAAGAATATTATCTGGATTTGTATCTTCTTATGAAACAGTTGTAGAGCCTATCACAGTAGATGCTTTAAATGAGATTAAAGAGTCTATACTAAGAGGTGAGAACTTATTCTATAATCAACAACGTATAGAAACTGATAAAGAAGATGATACTACAACAACACAGATTATAGAAAATGTTGGTGTTAAAGGTAGATTAAGAAACTTAGGATTAAACAATGCAAACTTTGATGAGTCTGTTGGTGCATCAGTTATGCGTGATGCTGAGAATAATTTAATATGGGCACATCAGTTACCATCATATAACTTAAGATTTATTCAACAAATGAATAATCAAGAGTTTGTTGCTAAATTAAAAGAAGACCCATACATTGCAAATAATCCTTTATTAGAAGATCCACAGTTTTTAGCTTTAATAAACGCTGGAGCTCTAAATCCTTTGAGAATATTAGGTGTTGAAAATAAAAAACTTGCAATGGGTAAGTCTGGAGACTTAGCTGCTAATTTGCTTTCTGATCCTAACTCTAAGAAAAGTATAAGATTTGGTAAGTCAAATGTTATTGATTATAGTTCAACTAACTTAGATGTATATGTAGCTGATTCTTATAATAGTAATAATGGTAAGATTTATCCTAAAAATATTTACAGAGATTCTGATGGTAAAGACTTTGTAGTTGCTCCAGTTAACTTAGGAGTTATAGCTGAAACAAATACAGCTGATTTTGTTAGGCTTGCTGTTAGAAAAGCTGTAGAAGAAGATCCTAACTTAGGTATAAAGCTTACTGATGAAGTTTTAAATCTTTTTGAATATATAGTAAAGAATGAATATAACAGAATATTACGTGAAAAAGATGGTTATACTGCAAATTCTGGCTCTATATTTCAAGGTTATAATGATGAAACTTCTATAAATAATGGAACAGCAAGAGCATTAAAGATGTTTGAATCTGAAGAGCTTTTAACTGTTAGACCACCGTCAATTAATCAAAGAAGAAAAGGAACTAAAAGTCCTTATCTAGGTACAAAAGAAGAGTCATCAATATTAAAGGGTAATCAAAGATTTATATTAAGAGGTGGTAGAGCATATAATGCAATTAACCTAAGATCTGGTGAAGTATCTGAAGCATTTGTTTCTGATAAGCAATATCAATTAAAAAATCATGGTTTAGTTAATATTAATGATATTAATTCATCTATTCTTGTAGAAGGTTTAGGAGATGCTATATCTACTACACCGTATTTTGATAATCAAAAAAGTGTTCTTATAGGAGATCAGGAATATTATTTACGTAATAATAAACAAACTCCATTCCTTAGAGGTAATATTAATTTATATGTATATGAATATACAGCTCCTAAACAACAAGCATCTAATTTAGTTTTAGAAGATGTTGAATTAAAAACTATAACTGAAGTAGATAACACAGCTAAAGTTAGACTAGAAGAATTAGCTTTAGAAGGTTTAAATTATGATGATGCTATAGTAAGATTACAAGAAGAAGGTATAGTTATCAAAGATGTAATTAGTGATGCTATACTTAGTTCAGTAGATGAGTATTTAGTTTACTTAGGTGAAATAGGTGCTTTAGGTAGATTATCAGAACAAATTACAAATGAGCTTGGTGTAAGTCAAGATTTAGGAAAAGGTAAATATGATTATAGACCTAACTATGATTCTAAAATAGCTGCAGAACAATTAAATCTAAAAGAAAATAATCCTGATTTTAATATTGCACAGATATTTGTAAATAATAAAATCAACTTAAGTTTATTTAATCAACTTAGAAAAGGTGATAATGCTATTGGTACCAAAGATGCTACTGACAATGTTAAAAGAGAAAAACAATATAGTGGTTCTGGACCTAATATATCTACATTATTACCTGATGTTAAGAATGGTATAGAGCATGCTATAACAACTGTTTCACAACTTACATTTACTGATCCAACTTTTGATCAACAATTTGATATTAGTGGTGAAATTGGTGAGGATCAGGGCAAGAAAGCTGATGCACAAATGTATACTACTGCTAAAGGTATGAGATACATGATGTATGGTATAGGTAAATATAATTCTTCAATGAATGATTTGATGAATAAAATTGATATAGGTGAAAAAGTTACTGCTGATGAATTTTTTGGAAGAAATGGTTTTAAAGAAAATGGAGCTGTTATTAATTCAAAGAAGTTTGTTTATGGTGATAAATATGTCTATGATAAAATGTCAGTCTTTGCACTAACACCTGAGTATACATCATTAAAAGATGAACAAGGTAATTACACTATTCCTAAATTAACAAGAGAACCTTTACATAATTTAAGATTAAAATTAGAAAGACAAGAAGAGTTAACAAATACTATTGCTGTTGCTGTACCAGAATCAGGTTCAAAAAGAGCAAAAAGAAATGTTGTTGATGTGACTATAGCTACAGATCCTTTTACTGAATTAAATGATAATGATTTTACAGCACTTGATGCAAGTGAATTTAAAGAGCAAGTAGTGAATCCATCAAATAAAATGGAAGGTGTTGATGCAAGACAAATAAAATTAATACTAGGTTCTGAACAAAATTTAAATCAAGAAGTTACTATTAAAGGTATAAATAATAATGAACCAATAACAGTAGGTGAATTGAAAAATTTATATCATCAAAAAATTTCAGGACGTGTTAGATTAAAATATTTAGGAAAAAGAAACTTAACATTTAGTTTATCTGAAGCAATAGATGAAGTACATAAGTCAGTAGATAGAGGTAAGGTAACTGTAAAATTAGAATCATTTTTAGATATGGCTGTTTCTGGTTTAAAAGCATCTCAAGCTTCACCACAAATGTTAGCATTTTTTGAAAATAATGGTCAAGGTAATTCAAGATTTAATTTAAATTCACAAGTAACACAACAACAATTTGAAGAATTATTTTTAACATTCTTTAGTAAAAAAGTTTTAGGTGAAAGACAACCAACTGTTACAGCTGCTTTAGTATCTGACTTTGGTGTTAAAGTGTTAAGACGAGTTACAAAGGTAGATGAGAATGGATCTATATTAGAAAGTGAAATAATTAGAGATGCTGAATATAGTGAAAACTCTCAAAGCATTGAAGCAAATGTTAAATTTACAGATCCTACAAATCTATCTGATATTAAAAGAGCAAGTATTGGAGATATTGTAGTAGATAGATTAAGACATAATGTTCCTGAATTAGATACAAACGGTAATCCAACAGGTGTTTATTATACTGAATTTATGATGGCTCCTCATCATAAAGAAGTAATGAAATATATAAAACCTGGAGATACAATTCCTGATTTTATATTAGATGCTTTTGGTTTACGTATACCATCTCAAGATAAACATTCTGCTATTAGTTTAAAGTTAGTAGACTTTTTACCAGTTGTTTATGGTTCAAGTATGATAACTGCACAAGAACTTATTGAGGTATCAGGAGCTGACTTTGATATTGATAAATTATTCATGGCTATTAAAGAATTTTATTATGCTGATGGTAAATTTAGTGAATATGGCAAAGGCACAACACCTAGACAAAAATATGAAGACTATATCCGTTATGTAGTTACAACTGAGTTAAGAAGAAAAGATTCTGATATAAATGCAGCTGTAAAACAATGGAGTAATTTAGGAGACACAGAAGAGGCATTTATACTATACTCTGCAGAAGGTCAAGCTGCAATAGAAAAGATTACTTCATTAATAGAAAATAATTCTGAAAGAGGTTTAGCAAAAGCTTCTTCTGAATTAAATGCTTTACTTGTTGCTGAAGCAATAGAAGGTATTGATGAAATAACTGCTAAACAATTAGATATTATATTTAAAGCTAATAAAGATTTAAATGGTGCATTAGAATTATTGGGTTTACCTGTTACATTTAATCAATATAAAGAGTATGTTGAGAAGTTTGGTGAACCTTATCTTGGTGCTTTGAATAATGATTTAGTAGATATAAGAAAAGGTTTAGTAGCTAATGAACATGTTATTAATACACCTGGAAGAACTGTAGGTATTGCTAATGAACCTGCAGATATAAAATTATTAAACCAATTCTTTAAGGAATTAAAGGAAGAGTTTCCAGAATTGATGGAAGAAGTTGAAGAGCTTGGTATTGATCCAAATGATTTATATGGACAAGCAAGAGCATGGAATAATATTAAAACTGGTGCAGATGGTATTGGAGCTATTGTAAGACCTAATACAGGATTTAGTGTTTTAGCTGAAAATAATGTAAAACTTTTTGCTAATTCTAACCTAATACCTACATGGAACGGTCAATCATTAAATGATTTTGGTATTTATACAGAAAGAGGTAAAAGTGCACAAGAGGGTATAAGAAAACAATATATAATATCTGCATTCATTACAGCAATGACAGATAATGCAAAAGAAAGACTTGCAGCTAAATTAAGCATTACTAAAAAAGCTTTACCAGTTGTTGGTACTATGATTGCTTTAGGTATGAACTATAAGGATGCTTTATATCATTTAAAACATCCAGTTATTAAAGAAGCTGTGTATGCTGCATCATTAGAGGGAAGTATTAAAAGTTATATAAATGCAAGAATTGCAGCTTTAAAAGATGAATTTATAACTGAGCAAGGACTTACTGCAAAAATAAATTCTTTAAATACAGAATATATTAAAGAAGAAATTAATACAAAGTCATTTTCTGTTGATCTAAATCAACAAGATCCTTTTAATTCTACTCAAGGAGTTGAAGGAGATAATGCAGCTATTCAAGCTGAAGCAGAAATAGCATTCTTAGAAAACTTTATTAAATTTATTAATATTAGTGATAATGTTAGAGACCTAAATGCATTAACAGATTTAACAAAAGGTATTGGTGATATAGATCTTATAGATCAATCTTTTGAAAAGTTAGGTTTAGAATTAAATAATAAAGATTTTGATAAACATGTTGCTGATTTAATTACACAAGCAAGTGAACAAAATATTATTCCTTTAACATTTGATGTAAGAAAAGTAGTCAAAGATAAAAATCAATTCTTATCAACTTATTATGATATTTATAATGAGTTTACTAAAGAATTATTACCTGTTGTGTTTTTATCTGCTACTAAACCTTTTAAGAGAATATATGATACGACTTTAGCAAACTTTAAAAATAACTTTAGAGTGCTTGATGAATCAAGAAGAAATAGAATTAAGAAAGATATTACAGCTTTCTTTGGAGCTAAAGCTTATATCAAGTATCTAGATAGAAAAGGTAGAGCAGATTTAACTGCATCATTACAAAATGATTTTATTTATGATGATAAAACATCAGATATATTAAGGTTAGAAAATGTTGTAAATAATCTACAAGAACAACTTGAAGTACAAGGTATAGAAAATAAATGGTTAAATTCTTTTGTTCAGTATAGTGATGTATATGATCTACAAAATAATGATGGTATTAGTAAGCTTGAAAGTAATAGTTGGGGTAGACCACCTCAATCAGAAATAATAGATTTAGAAATAGATTTTGCAAACTTATATTCTATTGATCCTGTTAATACTACACATCTGGTTCATTACTTATTATTAAAAGATGGACTTACATATAAGAGTGGTACATTTATGAATACTATACCTGCAGTATTACTAGAAGATATTATTAATCAAATAGATAATGTTCATAATGCATTTAAAATTAATGAAGATAGTGCTAGATTTGATAGTACTTTTAAAACTGTATTTGGTGCAACATATGATGAATTATTTGATGAATTCTTAAGAGGTTATACTAGACATGCTGCAAATGAATTTTTAATTCGTGAGATAGGTCAATCTAATTTTACTACAAAGAGTAGAGGAATGATTACTGTATCAGAAGAATCTCCTTTTGAAGTAACTACAGAGAAGAAATTTACTATTGATTTAACTAGAGAGAATGAAGATTTGATATATGTATTTGGAGATAACTTATTAAAAACAGGTACAGCTGGACAAGCAGTTATTAGAGGTGAAGAAAATGCATTTGGTATACCTACTAAAAAAGAACCATCTGTTGATGCTGGAGCATACATGAATGATGCTGAACTTAAGCAAAACAAAAAAGCAATAGATACAGCTATACAAGAGATTTTAGCTCAAGGTAAGTCTGTAGTATTCCCACAAGAAGGTTTAGGAACTGGATTAGCACAATTAAAACAGAGAGCTCCTAAAACATATTCATATTTAAAGAAAGAACTGCTTAATAAGTTTGGCTTTGATAATGATACTGGTAATATTACAAATACTCAAATTGCAAAAAATGCACAAAGAATTTTAAAGAATTCACCTGTTGTATTTAATAAAGATACTGGTGTTGCATCAATCAATATGTATAAAGGTGTTCCTATTTACTTTGCAAAAGATGGTGAAATAACTATTAGAAAGAGAAGAGTAAACAAGAGAGGAAAAATTAGTGATAGGGATATTAAAAAAATACGTAGTAATATTACTAAAATTAAATTTAATGGTTTTGATTTATCTCCTTATGTTGATAAATCAGGTAACACAAGATATGAGTTTGGTTTCCCTGCATCATTCTTAACTACTGTTGTATTAGATGGTAAACGTCAAGTTGTTTTATTTGAATTAGATAAAGTGTATAGAGATAGAGAATATGCAAAGGATACTAACTTAGATGTTATGATAGCTAGAGATGAAACTATTGCATTGGGTGTAAGAGCTGATTATAGAATAGGTAAAATATTAGGAAGTAAATATCAAACAGGTATAGGTGAAGTTTATGGTCAATTAAAAAGTAAACAAGAAATTGTTGATTATATTACTGCAAAAAATGATAAACTTGAACGTCAAATTAAAAATGTAGAAGAAGCTTTAGATGTGCTTGAAAATACAGACTTTGATAAGATATTACCAAGAAATAAAAATGTTGTTGATGCAGTAGCAGATGGTAAAACTGTTAATGCTACTAATAAAGAGATTACTATTGATGGTAAAAAGCTTAATGCTTTATTAGAAAATTCTGAAAAAGCTAGAGTTAAAAGTGAAGAATCTATTGATGACTCACCTAATGTAAATGATGTTGCAATAGATATTGATGATTCTAAAATGGATATGTTAGGATCTAAATTAAATCAATTACTTAATGGTAATAAAGAAGAGATCTCTACAGATTTTAGTATTATTGAAAATGCATTCTACGATTTAAGAGATAATAATGATAACTTTGATCAAATTAAAAAAGATTATAAATTCTCTACTCCTGAAGGTTTAGTTCAATCATATGAAAGTGCATTAGAACTATTACCTGCTTTATCACAAGAAGAGTTTATAGAACAAATAAAGAAGTGTTACTAATGGCAGTAAATAAATGTTATAATAGAAGCAGTGTTGAATATAAAACATTATTGAATGAATTTAAATCTGTTCCTTCAGTGGATATGATTATAGATTCTTTTCAAAAAGCATCTAATAATGATGTGATACCTACAGTTGAAGATGCAAAACAAATGCTTAAAGATCAAAAGACTTTGTTTAGTTTAAAACAAAGAGATTTTGGTGTTGCACTATTAGCAAATCTTGCAAGAAAAGGTTTAATAACAAAACTTAAAAATAAATATTATGTAGTGCATACTGATCCTGTAACTGGTATTCATAGTGATAAAATTCTTAGAAAAAATTTAAGAATGATGAATAGTTGGATGGAGTTTTGGAATCTTGATCCTAACTTATTGGTAAAAGGATTAACTAGAAAGAAGCTAACCTTTAGTATTAGTTTAGATAATAATTTATTTACTGTAAAAGATTTAATTGAAAAGAATAGAAATAAAGATTCTGTTCATGCTTCTAATTTGATTACACATCTTCTTAGAACATTTCCTTCTTTATCTGTAGAAGTTGTTAAACCAGGTGTAGCATATGAATACTATGAAGCACTTCCACAAGCAGAAAAAGCAAAAGTACCATTTGATCAAATTAAAAGTTATGTGCATGGAGAAAAGGTAAAACTTATTCAAGGTAGATTTGATACAGATACTATAGTAGAAGAAATATTACATCCATTTATAGAGTCAGCTAAAATAGATAATAAAGCATTAGCTAATTCATTATATAGAGAAGCTGTAAAAGCTTTTCCTGCATTATTGCAAGAAGTAGAAGATGCATATACAAATGCTAGAGGTTTTACATCTAATGATAGAGCTACTGAATTTTTAACAAAAGCATTAGGAAGAACATTTAATAAAGAGTTTGAAGAAAATACAAATAGAGATGGCTTTTTAAATAAAGTAAAAGAGTTTATACAATGGTTTTTAGATATTGTAAAAGATTATTATAGATATATAACTGATAATAAATTAGTCTTACCAACTGCAGCTATTAGTGAAAATGCAACATTATCTGATGTTGCTAAATTATTAAATACTGATGCTGTTACATTTGATCTAAAAGCAAACTTTCCTAACAAAGTTAGATACTCTCTTGCACCAGAGACTAAAAATATATATGATTATATTTTGTCTCAAGCAAATGAGGTTCAGTCAGATATAGTTAAAAATTTATTTTATCAATCTGTTACAACAAATAAAGAAATAAATCAATTAACCTCTGACATAATTACACTAGATAGAAATACACATACATATATTGACATTGAAACAGGTGAAACATATACATCTGTAACTACTGCAATTAAAGGTCAACTAGATGATATGGGTGAGTATAAACTTAATAGAGACATAGGTGATGATTTTGACGTCATATTAGAAAGTCTTGCATCAGGAGTTACAAAGTTTGAAGATATACCTAAATTAAAAGTATTATCTGAAGATGTTGCACAAAAAGCTTATAATGATTTAAATGACTTTTTAAGTGATTTAAGAAGCACAGGATCTTTAGTATTACCACAAATTATATTATCTGATAGAAATGCAGGTATAGCAGGTACTGCAGATATTGTTGTAATAAAACCAGATGGTAAGATTGGTATAATAGATCTAAAGACAAGTAAAAACTCAATAGGTAGAGATTCTTATAGAAATAGGACTTATCCAGTTAATGAAGATAGTATGTTATATCAAGAAGATGGTACAATGGCTCTATCAACTAGAATGCAACATGGGATACAAGTTAATATGTATAGAAGATTGTTTGAAAATATGGGATATGAATTAGATCCTTCAGAACAATCATCATCTACATATCATATTTTAGTTACTGGTATAGAAGGAAGAGGATCTGAACAAACATTTGATAATCTTAATTTTGAAACAGAAGGTTTTGTTTTTCATAAACCTATGGATAATAAAAAGTTTGTTGATCAAATAGTTCCTAAAAATATAAATCCAACTGGTAGATTAAATTATAAAACTATAGTAGAAAACAGTCCTTATAGATCTGATGCAGAAAATGAAGATTTTATTACAGCTGCAGAGGGTCAACCAGAAGAAATGGGATTATCTCATGCAACATATAAAGCATTATACGGTGTAGTATTAGACTTTGGAAAAAAATTGTTTAATAGAAATGAAGCAATTAAAAGATTAAAAAATGAAAGAGGTTTATTAAAAGATAAAGATACTACAGTTCTTGATATGCAACAAACTATCAGTGCTATTGGTATTGGTCTTTCAGAAGGTAAAGCAGATATACTTTATACTAAACTTTTACAAAAATCTTTAAGAGAATTAGAAGAAGCTGAAAAGTATTTAACTAACGAAGATAATTTTGGTAGTTCAGATTATATTGCTAAAGTAAATTATATAAAAAGATATGTAGAAAACTTTAGAGGTCTAACAAATATAACTGAGACTTCTGGATTAAGTAGTGCACAGTTAAGATTAAAAGATAATTTAGCTAATCAACTTAATAGATTAGCTGATGGATATACTGAAGTTAATGTAGATACAGGTACAACTGTACAAATGCCAGGTATATTAGAAACTGCATTGGAAAATTATGTTAAGTTTTTTGTAGCAACAAAAAGTCAAAGAGAATTTTCTGAGGAAGAATTAGATAGTGTTATAAAGTTTGGTAAAGATTTAGATATGTTAAGTTTCTATGCAAGTGATATTGCTACAGCATCTGATACTTTACTAGCATTAATGGATAAAGAATACAAAAGAGCAAGACAATTAGTTCTAGATCTTACAGAAAAACAAGCTAATAGAATTAGAATTAATGCAGAATCATTAAGAGCTATATCTAAACAAAATAATATAAGTGATAAAGAGCTTTATTATTATATGTTAAATTTTGATAATGATGGTAACTTTTTAGGAACATATGTAAAACAAATAGGATCTCAATATGATCAGTTACGTGAAGAAGCAGGTAAAGATAGATATGGTAAAGATGGAGAATGGTTAGATTATATAAGAGATTTAGATATTAGTCTTGCAACACCCGAACAAATAGAATATAATAAAAAAGTATTTGAGTCTAGACAAAAGTATAGTCTATTTATGAGACCAGAACAAATTAAAAATGGTCTTCCTGTAGATGGTGATTATCATAGATATACAGATAAATTTAAAGAAGAAAGAAGAAAATATCAAAGATGGATTTCAACAGGTGATAATGCAGGATACTGGGCTAAAAGAGCAGATGTTACTGAATTTGCATATAATAACTTTAAATTAAAATACTTTGAAACAATAGAGTATGATAAAGCTATTAGAAAAAATGGTGAGCCTACAGGTGTAGTTACTAAAGGAACTATTGATGTAGTAAAAAAAGAAAATACAGAAATAAGATTAGTTTCAAGCAAAGGAGAATCTATGGTCTCAGAAAAGTATGACGCTATTATGAATGATACTTCACAATTAGGTATTGCTAGAAGAAACTTTTACAATATGTATGTTGAGGTGTATGAAAATGAACTTTTAAATATGTTACCAGGTACTATCAATGGTACTATGAGTGGTAAAACACCATTAATTAAATCAAGATTTTTAGAAGGTCTTTCTAGTAAACCTGATGTTGTACAATCAATGACAGGTAGGGCTCTTAGAGGGTTTAAAAACTTTTTTCAAAAAAGCTCTGAACAAAAGTTTGTTGGAGTTGATGAGTTTGGAAATTTAATAGATCAACAACTTCCTATATATTATGTTGGATCACCGCGTGATGAAGCTCAACTTTTAGAAATAGATAATACTATAAATAGTTTAGTAGAACTACTTAATAAAGAAAAGAATAAAAATAGAAAACAAGAACTTACTCAAGAAATAGCACTATTAAGAGGTAAAAGACAAGCATTACAAACTCAACCAGCTCTTAATGAAATAAGTTTAGACATGGGAGATAGTCTTTTGAGATTTGCTGGTATGGCACAAAACTTCCAAGTAATGAGTGAAATGGAAGAAACCTTTAAAGCAATAATAGAGATTATTGATAAGAGAGAGTATGAAGAGTCAGGTGTATTAAGTTCTGTGAGTAAAAAGTTAGTTAGTAAAGTTGGAGATACTGTATCTAATGTATATAAAAAAGGAGCAGGAAGTGCTACACAACAACAAACTTATATATCTAGAAGAGCAAAGAAATGGTTAAGTATGACCTTTTATAGAGAAGATGAAACTAAAGTTGGTTTAGAAAAAGCAATTGATGGTTTAATTAGTTATTCATCTTTAACATATGTTGGACTTAACTTTTTTGGTAATATAAGTAACTATGGTATTGCAAGAATAAACAATGCAATAGAAACAGTAGGTGCTAGATTTTATGATAGAGATGCAGGTATTGCTGCAACAAGAGAATTTAATGTAGAATATTTACCTGGACTTATGCAAGATCTTGCATATAATTATGAAGATGCTACAGGTCAAATTAAATACAAAAAGAAAATACCTGGAAGTAAATATCAATGGTCAGTTAATGAGTTTAGAATGATGGATGATAAGGCTGATATACGAGAGGTTACTAAAACATTACCAGGAACTCAAGGTTCATTTGCATTTAGAGCAATAAGTAATATTGCATATTCTGTTCAGGATGCTGCCGAGTATAATGTACAAACTAAAGTAGGTAATGCTATATTAAGATCAGTAGTTGCTATAAATTCAAAAACAGGAGAAGAAAAAAGTTTTTATGATATAATATCATATGATAGTAGAACAGGTGAAGCTACTTACGAAGAAGGTTTTGATAAAGTAAGATTACCAAATAGAACAAAAACTATGGATCTTAATGATGATTCAAGACGTGAAATAAGAAATTATATACGTGAGGTTAATAAGCAGATACATGGTAACTATGCATATGAAGATAGAATGATAATTCAATCACATGCTATAGGTAGATTAGCTGCACAGTTTCATAAGTGGATTGCTCCTGCTATTAAAGCAAGATTTAGAAGAGAATATTTTGATGAAAATTTAGGTTGGTTAGAAGGAAGATACTTAACTGCATTTAACTTTTTAGGTTATGTTTACAAAACAAATGGAAATATAACTAAAGCAATGGAAGATTATAAAACATATGAAGGTGATAAAGCTAAATTAAAGATAGATAATTTAAAAAGAGTAGGAGGAGAACTATCTTTATTAATGATGGTTTATGTAATGCAGTCTGTATTATCATCTGCTTTAGTAGGAGATGATGACAGTGATAGAAAAAAACGTTTAGTAAATTCTATCCTTTATACAGTTAGTAGATTAAAAAGAGATATGTTACTTTTTATGCCAAGTATTGAAGCATTAGATCAAGGTGTTGGATTAATTGAATCACCTATTCCTTCAACTAGAATTGTTAGAGAATTAGCTCAAGCACTTCAAGTAACTTTTGGTACTGGTTGGACAGCTTTGGGAATGCAAGCAGGTTTTAAAACAGAAGAAGATTTTCAAAAGTATGTTTATCAAAGAACTGGGAGAAAAGGTGAACTCAAATTAAAAAAGGAATGGATGGATGCCATTCCTATGTTATATACCCTAAATAGGTGGGCATCATATGATACCGTTAAAGACTTCTATGTTAAGTAGTTAGAAGTGTTTGATAGTAAAAGTTAGGACAGCAAAGATAATACCAAACTCTATAACAGTCATTGGTATATCTTTAGTAGTCTCATCATTTTCTAAATGATAGGTTACATGTTCCATATTTAAACCAATTAAGGTTTTATATTTAGAACAAAAAGAAAAGTGAAATTCATATTTCATAATTAAAAAATTTAAAGTTAGAATATAATTTTGTATATTATAATTGTACAAATATAATTATTAAAAATTAAAAAGTTATGGCAGGTTATAAATTAACTGAAGCAATAAATTGGAAAGCATGGACAGGCAAAGTTCTACAAGCAATTAAAAATGTTAGTGTAAACGTTGGTGATGTAACTGTTAATACTTCAGATTTAGAAGCTTTACAGACAACAACAAATACAAAACTAGATACAATAGAAACTACTTTAACAGCAGTTGAAACAGATATTGCAGCTTTAGAAGTATTGCAAACTACAGCAAACACTAATTTATCTGAAATAGAAGGTGCAGTAGAAACTATTGAAGGTGCAATTGGTGCTGATGGTGATACAAATGTAACAAAAGCTATGAGTATGGCAGCAACAGATTCTACTGGAAGACTTCAAGAATTATCAGTAGATACTACTGGAAGACTTATAACAGCAGAGTTTGGTCTTATAACAGCTCAACCTTTTGCTAGAAGCGTTGCTACTGGTCAAACATTAACTAGTGATATTCAATTAAATTGGTCTAGTTTAACTATAACAAATACAGCGGTAACAGGCAATGTAACTGTAATAACTAATTATGGATCAGCAGAAACTTGTGTTATACCTCCAGGATTTAGTATTACTTTTGATTGTGGTGCTAATCAGCTTTCTTTTAGATCAAATTATTTTACAAGCATTGCTACAGATTCTAATTCAACTGCAATGATAGTTGGATCAATACCAAATTTATAATGGGATTATTAACCACATTAAGTCAAACTAATGGTAGAGCCAAAGGTGTTAGAGGTAATGGAGATGCTCATGGTTTTCTCCCTATTGATCTTACAAGTTTAGCTGGATGGTGGACAACTTATGATGTAAAAACTTGTGTAAGTGATACTTCAACATTAGCTCCTGTAGTTCCAGATGCAGGTGACACAACAGATAATTGTGTTAAGTGGTTTAATAAAATAGGTGATGCACATGTTCCTGGAAGTTCTATAGGATCTGGTAGAGATTTTGCTAATACTACAGCATCAACTCAACCAATAGCAAAAGCACAAGGATCTTCTGGTACAGCTCCTTTTTATTTAGAATTTAATAATGGTCCTTTTTTAGATTTAACTACTGCTTATTCTACTTCAAATGCATTTACTTATCATATTGTTATTGAAATAAAAACTTTTGGTACTGGTAGTGGTCAAGGTTATATTGCAGGTTATGCTGCTGGTGGTTCTAATAGTGATTTTGTTAGAATTAATGCAGCAAATGGTGGTACACTAAAAGTTGCTGGTACTGGTGTTAATAATGGAGGTATGGGAACAAACTATTCTAATACTGAAAGATGCATTTTACATTTAACAAGGGATAGTTCAGGTGTTTTTACTTTTGGTAAAAATGGTGTAATGTCAAGTGTAACAGGTACTGCAGCTGGTAATTATCAATTTGATAGACTTGGTAAAACATTTTCACAAAAAGGTGATGTAGAAATTGCTGAAGTTATATTACAAATGGGAACAGTAGCTACACAAAATGAAATAGATGCAGTAGTTGCTTATTGTAATCAAAGACATACTATAGACTAATGGCTAAATATATTATAAAAACAAATGAAGCTGATATTCAATCTATTATAGATAGGATTGATGGTGAGTTAGGTTTTCCAAATTCAAAAGCTAATACAGTAGCAGATATTTATCCTCATCCAGATGCATCAAAATATTCTGGATATTTTTCAAGTAGATATGAAAGTTATTTAACAACAGAAGAACTAGAAGATTGTGTAGATAATCTACCATCTGATTGGTATCCTGATTTAGATTAATAAAATGAGAGCACTAATAATATTATTACTTTTTCTAGTATCTTGTGTAGCACCTAAAAAATGTTGTTCACAGATAAATAATTTACTTAAATTTTCTACAGTTTATGGAGCTGCTAATGGTGGTACATCATTATCAGATCAAAATGCTTTTAATGTAAATACAGGTCAACTTGTAACAAATGTTATAGAAACACCTTTTGATTATTCTGTAATAGGTGGTATAAGAAAGATAAAGCTATTTCAATATGAAGATCAAACTAGATTTAAAGATGGTACAGAGACTTCATTTAATGATGCAGCTACAATTGGAAGACTAAAAGGGTTTGAATATTTATTTCAATTTGAATATAAAAGACAAGAGGGTATTGAGTATTTAGATCAACATCACTTTGTAAGATACTTATCAGATAAATGGATAGCAAAGATAGAATATCTACAAGATGGTGTAGCAGATATAGAATATTTTGAATCTTCTCAAAGATATAGAATAATATCAGATAAAAAATTATCATTTAATATAGGAGCTGTACAACGTGTATCTGAACCATATGGATTTGATCCACTTGAAGAATGGATATTATCTAATGGTAATCTACATTATACCTATCTAGCATTACAAGAGGGTTATAATATAGACGTATTTAATAGTGAGTATACTGATCCACAAGGAAATGTTGTAGCAACTAGTCCAGAAGTTTGGGAAGAAGTTGTTATACCACAAGTTCTTTATAATTATGTGGAAAAGAAAAGAAATGAATTAGATAGTCAATGGCAACATTCTTTAGTATTAGGTTTTGATTATTATCATTATGAAAAAAATTATTGGTTACATGCTTGGGGTAACTTAATGCCTTATCATTATGATGATGGTAGTTTATATTCTTATCATAGATTTCAAGATGGAGATCAATGGTATGATTATTCTGGTGGGATAATTTTTGGTCAAAGAATAAATAAAAATTTAGGAACATTTATTGAAGGTAAATATAATAAGTATTGGAATAAAGAATGGTATGATTTTAAATTAGGTGTAAATTACAAAATATTTTAGTATTTTATATATGTCTGGTAAATCTAAATACTATTACGATTATACAAGAAATATGAGTTTTGAACAAGCTCAAGAATTTAAAAAACAAAAAAAGAGAGATGTTAAAAAAAGCTGCAAATACATATTCAAAAAACTATTCAGGGGCTTTAAAAAGAGCCAATAAAGGTACAGGAAGAATAATTAGAAAAGGAAGTGTTAAGGCTTCTTCAAGATCAATGATTCCACCAAAACAAAATGGTGGAGGATGTGGTTGTGGTAAATAATAGATAAATGGATACTGCTCAAGAAATAGCGTTGATGAAACAAAAAATGGAACAAGTAGATGATAAGCTTGACAAAATGGATGAAAAGCTTGACATGTTAACTAAACAACTTTTAGATCCAGATGATGGTGTTACTGCTAGAGTAAATAAAAATACTAGTGCACGTAAATTTTTATCAAAAGCTATGTGGGTATTATATGGAATTGTAGCAGCTGCTGTTGCAAAAATGTTTTTAGAATAATGGCAAAAGAACTAAATGAAGATACTACGTTAAAGTTAAGTATTAAAACACTTGCTGGTATAGCAGTTTTAATATTTACATTAGTTGGGATGTGGTTTACTTTACAAGCAGATATAACTGAAGCTAAAGAATTACCAGCACCAGCAGATCCTGAAATTACACGTATGGAATATGATATGAAAGATCAACTTATACGTCAAACAATTATGACAACTCAAGATGATGTCAAAGAATTGAAAGAGGATATGAAACGTATAGAAGAAAAAATAGATAAATTAAGATAACTATGAAACCAATATGGAAAATATTTGGGATATATTTATTTGTATTATTTTTATTACTAGTCTCATCTACTGTTTTTGCTCAAGTGACAGTGATACATTTTAATGCTGATTTTAATTCAGCAAATGATGTAGAATGGTTTGATAAACTAAATGATTGTGATACAGAGATATTATCTATAGATGGTAATGATAATCAAAAGAAATATCAAATAGCAGTTGTACCAACTATAATAGTATTTGATGATGATGAAGAAGTTAAAAGATTTCAAGCAGACCTTAGTTTTAAAATGGCTGCTACTAGAGAAGAGGTACAAGATTATATTGATGAGCTAATAATTAGTAAATTTTAAGTTATGATTAATTGGATAAATTCCTGGTCATCAGGAAATAAAAAAGAAAAATATGAAGTAACATTCAGACTTGGAAAGTTAACACTATTAGAAGTCAAAGTATGTTTATTTTGTGAAGCAGATTGTACTGCAAAAAGATTTAGAATTATAGTATTCAATTTTGGATTAGAAATATAATGAAAATAATAGCTTACATATTTAAAACTTTATTTGTGATATATGTATTGTCACTTATTTTAGTTAGTACAAAAGCTTTTAGTCAAGTCTTTGTAACTCCAGATAGTTGGATTGAAGTATTGTATCAAGCTGATCAGTATCCTGAAGAAATTGAATGGAAGATAGAAGATGTAAATGGTACTACTATATTAGAGAGTGATACTGGAGTTCTATTAGATGACTATGAATTATTAGAAGAATATTCTGAATTTGTTTATAGTATTAATAATCCATATATATTTACAATTACAGATAGTTATGGAGATGGTTTAAGTGGCTCACAATGGAATGGTGAAGATGGATGGTTTTTAATACGTAATGCTTGTCAAGATACTATAGCATTTGTAGAAGGTGATTTTGGTGCTTTATATATTGACTCACTTACTATTGCTCCTTGTGCACCACCTATATATGGTTGTTTAAATCCAGTGGCAGTAAATTATAATCCTTCAGCATATTTTGATGATGAATGTATATGGCCTGATTGTTTAGGTTTTAATTCAGTTAATGCTTCTCAACAATGTAACGGTAATCAAACAGAACTTATATTTGAATGGTTAACTAATGGAATAGGTCCTTCATGTGATGTTAATCAAATACATTATGGATATGATTTAGAAGCTACACCTTTTGTACAAAGTCAATTTTTCCAAGCAGGAGTTCCAGTAGGTGCTACTCCTCCAACTACCTTTCCATATACCATATGGGAAGTTTCTTATTTTAATAATAATAATAATATTATAGCACTTAAAGCAGGTGGTAATTTTGTAACAGAAGAAATTCCTCATTTCTTTTTTGTAAAATTTGAAAGTGGTAATTATAGTGATACAATATGGATTACACCTGAAGCTTGCATTGTGGGTTGTATGGATGAAACATCTCCTTTATATAACCCTATGGCAACAATGGATGATGGTAGTTGTAATGTTACTGCAGCTTGTGCTCCTAATGAAACAAATATAAGTGTTATGGTAACACCAGATAGTTATCCTGGTGAAACATCATGGGAGATTGTAGATACTTTATCAGAGAATGTTATAGCTACAAGTCCTAATTATAATCAAACTGGTATACCTGTTACTACATCTATTTGTTTAGATACTACAATGGCTTTAGAATTTAGATTGTTAGATCAATTTGGTGATGGTTTATGTGGTTCATGTTATGGTGGAGTAGATGGTGAAGTTCTTGTAATGAATCCATTATGTGGTGATACTATATTTTATTTAGCTGCTCCTAATACAAACTTTGGATATGAGATAGAACAAAATTTTATACTATCATTTTGTCCACCACCTAGTCCTCCTTCTGGTTGTACAAATCCAAGTTATGTAGAATTTGATCCTATGGCAGTTATAGATGATAGTTCATGTGTAACTCCTGTTATATTAGGATGTATTGATTCTACAATGTTTAACTATGATAGTTTAGCAAATCAACAACAAATAATTCCAGGATGTGATTACACATTAAAGTTAACTGATGGTCCTGGTGATGGTTGGTTTGGTTCATACATTACACTAGTACAAGCAGGTAATACATATGGACCTTACACTATTCATGAGGGTTTTGTTTTAGATACACTAGTTTCATTATCAGCAATGGAACCTGTAAAAATATATTTTTATACTCAAGGTAATTCAATTACTACAGCAAATCAATGTGGTATACAACTTATAGATCCTTTTGGAAATATAACATTTGGTATAGGTGGATCACCATGGTCTCCTATATTAACCTATCCATTTAAGTATACAACATTATTAGATTGTGGTAATAATTGTATAGAGAAAGTTTATGGTTGTATAGATCCTTTGGCTGTTAACTATGACAGTTCTGCTAATACAACTGATGGAAGTTGTTATTATAATCCAGGATGTACAAATCCTATATACTTAGAGTATGATGCGTCTTATGATTATGATGATGGTTCATGTTCTACACTAATTGTATTAGGATGTATGGATCCAACTGCACTTAATTATGACTCATTAGCAAATGTAGAGTTGGTAGGTTCTTGTATTGAAGTTGTAGAAGGATGTATGAATGCTCTTGCTTTTAACTATAATCCTAATGCTAATGTAGATGATAATAGTTGTATTCCTGTAATTGAAGGTTGTACAAATCCTTTAGCACTAAATTTTGATTCAACTGCAAATATTGATGATAATACATGTATATTACCTATTCCAGGGTGTACAGATCCTAATGCTTTTAACTATAATGCATTAGCTAATGTTGATGATTCATCCTGTGTAGGTATTATATATGGTTGTATGGATATTACAATGTGGAACTATAATCCTCTTGCAAATACTGATAATGGATCATGTATTCATTTTGCCTATGGTTGCATGGATTCAACTGCATATAACTATGATCCTATAGCAAATGTTGACAATGGGTCATGTGTTCCTTATATTTATGGGTGTACAGATCCAATTGCATTAAATTATTGTGATAGTTGTAATACAGATGATTTTAGTTGTATACTTCCTATCTATGGATGTACAGATAGTACTATGTTTAATTATAATCCTTTAGCCAATGTTGATAATAACACTTGTGTACCTTATGTTTATGGTTGCACTGACCCTTCTATGCTTAACTTTAATCCACAAGCCAATACTGAAGATTTTAGTTGCATACCTTACATTTATGGTTGTACTGACTCTACTGCCCTTAATTATGATTCATTGGCTAATACTGAAAATGGTTCTTGTATTGAAATCATTACGGGTTGTATGGATCAAAATGCATGGAACTACAATGATATTGCTAATGTTAATGATTCAATATCTTGTTTGTATGATGCAGGTTGTATAACAGGTGCTGGTAATCCTTATTGGTTAAATGATGAATGTTATGCTTGGGTTATTTCAGTAGATGACTATTGTTGTAATAATGAGTGGGATAATGTTTGTCAACTTACATATGATTATTGTCAAGATGGTTGGAGTGGACCACAACCTCCTGCAAGATTTGGTGAAGAAATAATTATGTTATATCCTAATCCAACAACTGGTCTTGTAAATATAACTGAGACTGTTGATATAATAATAAGAGATAATTTAGGAAAAGAAATACTAAACTTAAAAGATGTTAATCAAATTGATTTAAGTAAGTATAACAAAGGTATTTACAATTTTACTATTAAATATCAAAATAAAATTGTAAATTATAATATAGTGAAATATTAATTTATTAAATAAAGAATAATGGCAAATATATCAGCACAATTAATTCTATCAGGAGCAGGAATGTCTTCTGACGCTTTTGCATATAATAAGTCAGCCACTTTATCTATTGGTAACCCTACTGTTGAATCTGGTGCATTAAGCTTGTTAAAAAATAGTACAGCAAGTGCAGTTGTACCTACAGGTAGTGCTGTAAGATACATGTATGTATCAAATACAGGAACTACCGCTGCAGGTGGTACAGTTAAAATTACTGTAAATAGTGGTTCTGATTTTGGTGAACTAGCTCCTGGTGAGTTTTGTTTTATACCAATTAAAGGTGGTGTAGCAAATATTGATATTACTGAAACAGGTAATGTATATGCAGCTACAATTGAGTATGCATTTTTTACTAAAGCATAATTTTTAAAAATAAGAAGAAATGGCAACAATAACGGCAAATTTAATAGTAAATGGAGCAGGTATAACATCAGATCCAGTAGCAGTAAATAAAAATAAACAGTTAACGGTAGGAGCACCTGCAATAGAATCTGCAAGTACTGCTGTAACTACAACTGAAGTAATTATTTTAGATGGTGCAGCAAATACTGTTGTAAATTATTTATATGTATGTCATACAGGCACATCTACTTCAGCTACTTTAACTATAAGAACTCAAACAGGTTCTACTGATGTAGTAGTAGCTACTCTTTTACAAGGTGAGTTTGTATTTATACCAGTAGCTGCATCTACAAAGATTAATCTTTTAGGTTCTGCTGATACAGGTGTAGCTGCAGAGTATGCGTACTTTAGTAAGGCATAGTAATGGCTAAGAAGAGGTTCATGGGAATTGATCCAGATCATAAGGGTTATTGTACCCCTATGACAAAGAAAACATGTACCCCTAGAAGAAAGGCATTAGCTAAGAGATTAAAACCTGGAGGAGATTTATATAAACAGATTCATAAGAAAAAGAAGAAGAAGAAGGCTTACGGTGGATCTATAATAGAGAACTGATGGAAATATTTAAAGATAATAATGATTGGAATGAGAAGGCTATAATAGGCTTCATTGCTTTTGTCATTATGTGTTTGATAATGATAGCTGATCTAGTTACAGGTTGGGTAGGAAAAGATTTAGTTATAAATGAATTTGTTTACGATTCATTTGTATTTGTGGTACTTGGTTGTTTTGGTATAGCTGGGTTAGAAAAATTTGCTAAAAAATAAAGATATGCATTTATCAAAGGAAAGTCAAAAACAAAGACAAAGTATGATAGAATACGCTTCACCTAATATTAAACAGATGAAGAAAGGTGGAAGTAAAAAGGATGCTTGTTATCACAAAGTTAAAAGACGATACAGAGTATTCCCATCAGCATATGCATCAGGTGCGATTGCAAAGTGTAGAAAGGTTGGTGCTGCAAACTGGGGCAAAGGTGGTAAGAAAAAGTAATGGCAGTCAGAAAGACAGATAAAGGACTTGCTCTTAAAAGATGGTTCAAAGAAAAGTGGGTAGACACTAGAACAGGTAAACCATGTGGGAGACGTAAAGGTGAGAAACGTGGGACACCATACTGCAGACCATCTAAACGTGTTAGTAGCAAGACACCAAAGACTGCATCAGAGCTAACAGCTTCAGAGAAAAGAAGTAGAATAGCACAAAAGAAAAGACTTGGTCAACCTGCTGGTAAGCCAAGAAGAGTTAAATCAGTAAAAAGAAAAAAAAGGAAATAATTAAAAAAGGAAATAGTTATGGCAATGATTAAAAAAGCAAAGAAGAAAGGCACAATGCCAAAGAGTGTATACCAGAAAGGTGGAGAAAAATGTATAGGAAAAGTTAAAGGTGTTGATGTATGTGCATTAACTATGAGACAACAAAAAACACTTAAAAAACATTCTGTACATCATACTAAAAAGCATATGCAAATGATGGTTGATGCAATGAAGAATGGTGCATCATTTAGTGCATCACATAAAATGGCACAGAAGAAAGTAGGCAAGTAATAGTGTGGAGTCAATATTTAATGGAATTATTTCAATTAGAAAATGACCAAAAGAAAAAAGAAAGATCCAAAAGTAGGAACTGGGAAAAAGCCAAAAGGTTCTGGAAGAAGATTGTATACAGACGAAAATCCTAAAGATACTGTTAGGATTAAGTATGCAACTGAAGCAGATGCAAGAGCTACTGTAGCAAAGGTTAAAAAAATTAGTAAACCTTTTGCTAGAAAGATACAGATATTAACTGTTGGAGAACAAAGATCTAAGTATGGTGGTAAACCTAGACAAGCTGCTATATTTAAAAGAGGGAAAGAAGCAATAAGAAAGAAACATAACAAGGGCAAGAAAAAGAAATGATGTCTAGTATTATAGAATATAAGAAAGGTGGTATGGCTGGTTGTACAATCAAGAATGGTTGTAAAAGTAAATCAGGTGGACTAACTGCTAAGGGACGTAAGATGATTAACCGTAAAACAGGTTCTAATCTTAAAGCTCCTCAACCTGGTGGAGGTCCACGTAAAAGATCTTTCTGTGCTAGAAACTTAGGACAAATTAAGAAGTTTAATATTGATTGTAGAAAAACTCCTAAGAAAAGAGCATGTCTTGCTAGAAAAAGATGGAAGTGTTAATATGAGTATTATAGGTAAAATATTCAGTGGTGGTGCTGATAAGCTAGTTGAATCAGTTGGTGGTGTATTAGATAATCTAACTACTACAAAAGAAGAGAAGCTAGAAGCAGAGAGAAAAATAAAAGAATTAATTGCCAACTATGAGATTGAGATGGAAAAAAACATCACATCTAGATGGGAGGCAGACTTAAAAAGTGACTCATGGTTAAGTAAAAATGTAAGACCATTAGTTTTAATTTTTTTAGTTGTTTGCACAGTGCTTATGATATTTATTGATGCTGGTGCAATAGCATTTAATGTAGAAGAAAAGTGGACTGATTTACTTCAGTTAGTATTAATAACAGTGATTGGAGCTTATTTTGGAGGAAGATCATTAGAAAAAACAAAGAAATGATGGGACAATGTGTATGTGGTAAAACAAAAGATGAAAATGGGAACTGTGATGGTTCTCATAACAGCTAATAAAGATGTATTCTTATCAAATTGACTTAATTAGAGTTATTGATGGAGATACTATTGATGCTTATATAGATCTTGGTTTTAGTATTAAAGTTAAGAAACGTATAAGACTTGCTGGTATTAATACTCCTGAGTCTAGAACAAGAGACTTAGAAGAAAAGAAAAGGGGTCTAGCTGCTAAAGATAGACTTAAATGTTTACTAGAAGGTTGTGATACTATTGTTTTAAATTCACAAGGTGTTGGAAAGTTTGGTAGATGTTTAGGAAAATTATCTATAGATAAAGTAGATGGATCAGATAAACTAACAATGATATGTGTCAATGATTTATTAATAAAAGAAGGTCATGCAGTTGCATATCACGGTGGAAAACGTTAACTTATATATATAAATTTAAAAATTAGAAATCATGCCTCAAAGAATGACAGAAGCAGGAGTTTCCTACGGAGATGGGGGAGCAAACAAGAAAAACAAAGGTGCACAAGCACTATTTAATAAATTAAAGTCACAAGGTTATAAAATGGTGGGTGGAGCACATTCACCTAATGCTGAAGAGATAGCTAAACTAAAAGTAGCTGCTATGGGTACAGAAAGAAGAGATATGCCTATGAGTGATAACATGTCTCAAGCTATGACAATGGCTAGAAGAGGTTTAGGATCATACGGTGGTGGTGGTTCTTCTTATGGTAGAATGAAAAAATAGTAGAGAAAATGATCAGGTACACTAAAAAATGTACCTGATCTTATTCCACTTAATTATTTTATCATGTAGATCTATAAATTGTCTTATGTATAAAGACTTTTTATATTTACTATAACGTAGATTTTCTCCTCCATATTGAGATTGTTTAGTTTCCTGTATTTCAGGTTTCCATAAATCAATTTCTGCAATCTTATGTCTTGTAAGATTTACTGTGTGTTTTTTAACATTATGAGTTAAAAATATACACTCAGCAAAAACTACATTCTTATTTACTACATTATCATTTACTAAATTAAATAGTTCCTCATAGTCTTGGAGCCATGTATCAGTTACAATGATAGGACTGAAGTTAATATGTACATCATATCCTGCTTCTATAAACATATCAATAGCTTGTATTCTTTCCAAAATTGTAGATGTATTACGCTCATGCTTATACCTCATTGATTCTGGCATTAAACTAAATCTTATACGTATATTCTTTTCAGGATTGTATGTGAGAAATTTTTTATTTACATATTTAGTAGCAAAACTACCCATTGTAAATGGACTATTTTTAAAAAAGTCAAAAATCTTGACCCATTCATGATACTTAGCATGTAAAGCAAAGTCTTCATTACAACTTATATCATATGTAATAAGATTAGGATGAGTTTGATTAGGTTTATCTACTACAGCAAACCAAGAATGATTATTAATTTCAGTTAATATTTCTTCAGTATTTACTGCAATACTTAAACCATTAGGTTTATGTCTTTTCATATAGCAATAACTACAGTCATATAAACAACCGTGACCAAAGCTAGGTGATATAAAGTCTGTTGATCTACCAGACTCTCTTATTTTAAATGTTTTACGTCTTACTTTTTCTATGGCCATATCACTATGATATTACTCCCAGTAGCAGAATATAAATTTTTCTTCATTATTATTTTGTGGTTTTGTTTTTAAAAATGGTATTCCTGTTCTTTCATTAACAACAATATATTTGTCAGAAGGTAAATCTATTTCTTTGTAACCTTCTAAAAGTTCTTTTTTAAATATACGCATTGGTACCCCAGTCTCAGAAATCTTTTCTTGAAGTATTAGACCTTTATATCTCACCTTCTTCTTTTTTAATTGCAATACGCAATAAACAAAAATAACCCATCAGATCATCTAAAGTATCTAAAGTATCTTTATTGATACCTGAGTTAGATATTCTCATTAGTTTGTCATCAATACGTGCACATAAACTATCTACTGCATTACCTTTAGAAAATATTTTAGCAGGATTAGTTGCAGAGTTACCATATGCTTTATTTTTTCTAAGTAATAATTCTTTGACTCTATCCATATTTTGTTCTATCAAATAACTAGTTGAAGCTACTTGTTCAAACGTTTTTTGCTTTTTAGATTTTTTCATCTTATTTTATTTAACACTTAGTTAACATAAGCTGAAGTTATAATACGTATGTTATATATATGAAACGTATAGATATAACTCCAGCAATTTATGTAATTATTATGGTTCTTGTTTTTGTTTTAGGAACTATTTAAATCTTACAGTATTAGCATTTATTAATACAAATTCATGACCACAACCTTGTGATAGACATTTAATATCATCTACACTTTTAAATAAAAGAGTAGTGTTATTACAATTTGGACATTGAATATCTAAATTAGTTGGATCATTTTTTCTAGTTATATATGCATATAATTCATTATATACTTCTTCTTCTCTTTGCTTTATAAAAAGCTCTTTCATTCTACCCATTACTTATATATTGTTATTTTTTCTTTTACTGGATTTGTTAGTTGATCTTCCATTTCTAATAAAGTTTCAAGAAGACGCCTATATTTAGGCATAAGATTAGAGTTTTTCTTTTCAGTTTTATCTAATACTATAATTTGACGTTGTATACTATTTATGACAAGTATAAGTTCATTTTTAGTTAAATTAGTTTTTTCCATTTGATTTTAATTTTTTATTACAATTAAGACAATGTGTATATTCTTCTCCTTTTTCCATTAAATTATATACACCACAATGTTTACATTTAACTGACATCCATACAATTATTAAAGTCAAACGTATCTATATGATTATCTCTAATAGCTTGAAGTTCCTTCAAACTATAATGTTCAGGTAATTTATTATCAATACCCATTTTTTCTAATATAATATTTGCACTTTGTAAGTCTGATATTTTATCAAATTGATTATCATTCTCATCAAACAAATATAAACCATAAAACTTTGAGTTAAGTTGTCCTGGTTCTAAATATGTAGCTTGTACCTTTGTTAAAGTGTGTTGTCTAACCATATCAAAATATTTATAAAGTTTAGCTTTATTTTCTACAGATACTATTTTAGTACCTTCATTTGTTTTTATACCTGTATACATATTAAAAAGTTAAAAGGGAGGGAGAATCTGAAATGCAAAAAACAAATCCTCCCGTGGAGTCCCTTTATTGAATATTATCTACACCATATAACATACTAGAAATTTCTTCTATTGTATCTTCTGTTGATATAGATAGTTGGTTTGGATTATCTGAAACATGTAATTGAACATTACTTAGTAATTCAGATGTCATAAACTTATGAAACTCTTGTTGATCACTCATCCAATTTCTAGGATGAGATGTTTTTAATGCATGTGTAATATTATTATAAAAAGTCCATGCATTTTCCAAATCACAATTATAATTATAAGATGGTTTATTCATTTCTTTTTTAGCTATTACAAGCTGACTAACATCAAGTATTTCTTCTTCTATATACAATCTACCTAATAGCTCTGCTTGTTCTTTAGAAGTTAGCTTATGACCTCTAAATAGATCTCTATCTCTAAGTAGTTGATTAAAATGTTTAGATGCATTCTGTATTTGGGCTTGCAGTTGCATTTTAGCTTCTATATCTGCAGTACCAGTATGTTTTCTAGCATATGTTGCCATATCACCATGGATCATTCCATTATTACATACAAATACATAGGCTCCAATACCACATTGAAACCTAACACTTTTATCATATGAGTTGGTCCAAGCAAACATAAGACCTAACTCATCATCTATTTTTTGCAATCCTACATTTTGAGGCTCTAAATAATAAATACCTTGTGCTACTTTAGCATTAGCATTACACTTATAAACTTTACTTTTAACACGTAATTTAAACTTTTGAAGTAAAGTATTTGTTTGATTAATTATTAATGAATGAGGTATCACTGTATAAGTATCTTTATGTGTTGGTAAAGGTGCATTACACAGATCCATCTCAGTCACATTAGCAGGTTTTTTATATCCCATAATTATTTAAAGTTTTGTTGATTTTTTACAAATATAAATATAAATCTTATTCAAACAGCATTAATTGATTAATTTTATTGCCTAAAATATTATTTATTTCTTTCTCAATTGCTTGCAAATAATACTTCTCATTTATATTATAACTTTCCCATTTAGGATTTAGTTTTATATCATTAAAAGTTGTTTGCAACCATTGTCCAGATTCTAATTGTATTTCTCTACCATCTTTATTCTTCTTAATAATCTTACCACCTGAGTTAGATATATAATATCTATTGATTTTTTGTAGCTTTTCTTCATTTAAACCACTAGCATTCACTGTTCTAAGTAATTGTTGCCAACCACTATTAGTTTTGCTACCAATACAATAGTCTAATATGTTTCTATTTTCTTTTATATAGTCTTCAGGAAGCTTATCATTAATAAAATATTCAAAGATTGCTTTGGGTACTACAAGTTTAGATTTATTTTTATGAAGAGCAAGTCCTGTAAACTCAAAACGTCCTTTACATTTGGTAGGTGCATAATAAAATTTATTATTATTTACTTTAAACACATAGTTTGAATGTTTTTTACGCAGTTCATTCCAGGTTGTTATATCAATTTCTTTAAAACTGTGCATAGCAATGTAATTATTTACATCAGCAAGAATAATTTTTTCATATTCATCATGTTCTAGTTCTAAATTTGTTATTAGCTCCCATTCACTACATATTTGATGATATAATCCCATATATTCTCTAGGTATTATAAGTTCTATACCATCTGTATTTTGTAATAATGGTTTACTATTTGGAATATTTTCCATTAGCATCTCATATAACATCATTAAACTTAGTTGACCGTTTACAGTTATTTTCATAGTAAACTCAGGATCATATAGGAAAGAGTTTTTATCATTACTAAGACCATATGTACTATTAAGTATAATTTTATATACATAGTTCATAGGATTACTCTTAGGAATCTTTTTTCTTTCAGTATAAAACCATTCATATAGTTTACAGAATTGTTCTGCAGGTATATGATCAGGACTAAATTTATTTTTAATAGATAGATTAGGATAAAAACTAGCTACATCACAAGACATAATAACATTATCTTCATCAGACTTATATACACCAGCTTTAGCAGCACCATGTACACCACCTAAACCAAAATGTGTTTTAACACCTTTATAATTAATAGAATATTTAAATCCACCTTTAGTATGTAATGGATCTAACTCAACAGCTTTGAATCTCTCTAGTAATCTATTAAATGTTTCAGTATCAAAATTTATATAAGGTAATATCACATCTGATATTTTAATAATATCTCTGTGAGTTCTCATCTTTTTTATCTGATTCTTAGGAATATTTAATTCTTTAGATAGATAATAAGCAAATAACTCTTTACTAATTCTAGCTTCTGAAGCACTAAATAAATTTATATCATACTGATCTGTTAATGTTTTACGTAATTGAATCAAAGACTTACTTTTATTAAATACTTCTCTTGTAGATTCAACATCATTAATACAATACTTTATTACAGTATCTAACTGTTCTTTTGTTTGTATAGATGCAGTATGATCTATAGGCATATCAAGAATATTATCCCAATCCATAGTGTATTGTATCCACTTAAGACTAGAACGTTTAGCAGGATTCTCCCAATGATTTAATTTAAATAAATCTATTTGTCCAATTGGCATCTCCCACTCAGGATAGTCTAAGAATTCTTTTCTATTTGCTTTATCTATAGTTCTTTGTGCAAACTGATACATATCTTTAGCAAATACTTCACCACCAACTTCCCAACCTATATAGTTTTTAAGTATATGTGTAGTTATTTGAGCATCAAATGCTAAACCATTAAAAGAAATATGCCATTGCTTTTCTCTACAATTAGTCCAAAGAAAATCCATAAACTCATGAAAGTCATCTTGTACTTTACATATACTGAAAACTTTAGTTTCATCTTTTTTATAATGTTTAAATACTGCTACGAAACAATCTGATAACGTTTCATAGTCCATTATCCAATGATTCATTAGTGTATAATTAACATGTAAGTAATTAAAACAATTATACCTACAAAACCTATAGTGCAGGCAAATGTATTATAATCAAAATTTTGTTTAGGTTTTAAAGACATAATAGTAATTGTTAGAGCAAAAAAAAGAGGGATCTCTCCCTCTTAATTTTAAAATTAATATATTAAACAGATTTTAAATCAACACCTTCAAGTTTTATATCTTCTAGTGTTTTACCTTCTGTACCAAGCAAATCTAATCCACCAGCTTCTGGTAATGCTACTGTATATTGTTTCCAATCATAATCTTTAGCATTTATACAGAACATTTTAATAAAGTTTTCAATTTCATCAGACTCAGAAATATAAATTTCTGTGTAAGTATTTAATAAAACTCTTTGTTCTTTGTATTTTTTACCATCAGGTCTTGCTTTAAGCTTAGTCATTACAGGATCACCATTGTCATCTAGTTTAGGTAACATGTGGTATCCTTCTTTCTTATCTTTTGAAATAAGTGCAAGTATTTGACTTCCTGGATCATAGATTGCTTCAACAAAAGGACATTCCTTTGTAATTGCAATTGCTTTAAATGTTTTTGTTTGATTCCAATTAGATGTAATGAGCATCATGTTTGGATTTACTGTTGATTTTGTTGCCATAATATTAATTTTTAGAATCCAAAGATATAGAATTATTATTAAATAACTCTATTTCAGTTAGTTTTATTTCACAATTTTCTTTTTCAAATTCAGGTTTACTACACAGTTCATGTATATCTTTTAGTTCTTGTAGTGTAACTCCAAGATCCTCAGCATAATCTTCATGATAATATGAAGGATATATATAAGATTCTACATACTCTGAAATAGTTCCATCTTTACCAAAAAAATCTGTAATAATCTGTTTTGCATTATCAGAAAATTTAGAATACTTTCCTTCTATAAATACTGACCAGTCATGTTTATACTTAGATAAATCAAATACATAGATATGATAATCTTCATGTTTATAATATTCATGGAAGTATCTATTAGAAAGAATAATATCTTTTTCAAATTTTCTAAATGCAGATTCTTTTTTTGAATCTATTTTATAAAGACATATAAACATATAATCTTTGATCGTATATTTATTGTCCCAAGAAATATAAGTTTCTATAGGTACAAATCTTACCCCCTTCTTTATTTGTAGAAGAGGGTAGATAAATACCTTACTTTTTTGAAAATATTCTCTATAGATTTTCATTATAATATAACTTGTTCTTTTGCATACTCATATGGCAAGTCATATCTTTTCTCTGTATAATGAAAATTAGCAACATCTAATATATTCACTAATGCAGAACCCCAAGTATTTAATGTATCTTTTGATACAGGGAAGACATATGTTTGCTCATACTTATCTATGACAACAAAATTAAAATTAATTTTGTAATCAACAAGTTCTTCAGTAAGATTTTCTATAACAAGCTTTACATACATTGCTGCTTGTAACCAGTAATTATAATATTCTATAGTATCTTTAAAGTCAGCTATAGTTTTACCTGTTGTTTTTAAATCTATAATTGTAATTTCTTTTTTACTATTATCAATTACATATCTATCTACAATACCTTTTAAACCAAAATCATATCCTTTTAATTTACAAGATAACTTAGCTTCATTAAAAATTTCTACATCATCCATTTCAAAATCTGTAACTTGATGAGTAAATAATGCTGAGACAGCTTTATTATCTTTAAGTATTTCTACAGATTTTTTACAACGGTCTAATGTATCTTGATCTATAATTTCTTTATTACTTTCAAGTAAAAATTTAAAATACTCCTCATTTTCAGGTGTTTGAATTTTAGCAAGTCTTTTGCTATCATCTTTAAAAGATTGATAAAGATTTTGATTTTGTAAAGCTGTTATAATTTGTGAGTCTAAATCATTTAACTTAGGTTCCTCATAGTTTTGTTCTACTTCAGGATCTCCACTATTAAGTATACCAGGTAAGTTGTTTTTAACTTCATTTAAAACACGTCTAACAGCATCAGATGGTACTTTACTAGGACTTAGTATAAACTCTTTATCAAACTCTTCTGGTTGTAATAGAAGCAAGTGTATGAGTTTACCTTCTATAAGATGTTTATCAGTTTTAATTTCTCTTTCTTCAAGAATATAATCTCTATAAAATAAACTAGGTGAAAATAATAATTTATTTAGAGATGAATATGAAAATTTAAATTTTTTAGAATAAAAGTTATTCTCTTTGTCAAAGTTTCTTTTCATAATTAAAATGGTAAGTCTGCTGATTCTTTAATTATTTCCTTCATCTTGTAATCAGTTAACTTTTTTTTATGTTCATCTTTAAGTTCAATAGTAATATCAAATAAACTATTATGCCAATTTAAGTTATTATGTATTACATTTTTAACTAACTGTTCATGAATAGTTTTTAATATGAATGTATCTAATAAATTTTGATCTAACATTTTATTAAGAAAACTTTCATAAGGATAAGGATAATATGAAACTCCATTAGTAGTATATATATCAAACTGTTTTCTTAAAGCTTTAAAATTTACATGATTATATGTTTTGCTATGTTTAAAACGCTCACTATATAAATAAAAGATCATAGCTATATAACCTTTTGATTTTTCTATATTACTATTAGCCAAACTTTCCATACCTAAAGATAAATTTTCTTCATCACTACTAATAATCATGTTAACAATATTACGATACATTTCTTTATCAATAGTAACAGAATCTTCTGAAGCAATATCATAAATACGATTATCAGATACTAATTTATTTTGATTACTATATAAGTATTCAAAATCTTCATAAGCTTCTTTCTTAATATATTTAACATAATTAGAACGTGAAGAACTACCTCTTAATTGACCTAAAGCATCTGCAAATTTATTATCATTATGATAATAGTAACTACTTAAACAAAAATCAATTTCTATTTTAGATAGCATAGTTATACATTCATCATAGTTAATTATAAGATCTTTATGTTCTTCAACTACTTCTAAAATATCTTCTGCAGGCATTTTTGTACACCAAGTTTGACTTATAAAACTGTCTATAAAATTCAAACTTGTAACAATCATATCTAGATTTTTAGTTTGTCTGTCTCTTTTAAACTTAAAATTATATTTCTCTGCAACTAAAGCTGCTTTTTCTCTTGGTAATTTAATTTTAGGACTTCTCCAGGCAAGACTAACATTATTTAAATCTAATTTTTTATCATTAGATTTTAATAAATTTTTAAAAGAATCAATATATTTATCTTCATCTTTTATATAATGTCCTAGTTCTAAAAAATTTACCTCAACTTTTTTATCATTAGGTCTATTGATTTTTAATTCAAATACTTTATTCATTTTTTTCTTTTTTAATACTTAAATACTTACGATACTCAGGTTTAATTTGAACACTAAATACATATAAATCTCTATTGTTAATACTAATATCTCTTCTAGTAAATTGTTCTAGATATTTAAAAGTATCAGTAGTTAACTTATCATTTTGATGTAGATGTTCTATAAATCCAACTCTGTTCATATGATAATATGAATATAAATTAGATCTATCTAACCAATATTTTACATCTTTATCTTTACTATTGCTAATAGAACTATAACAATTTTGTGAAAGCTCATAAATAAAATGGAAGTTTGTATTATAATCTATAGTACAAACAATTTTATCTGCTATGTTTCTATCTTCACTACTATAACTAGAATAGTAGTGTTTAAGATCATCTAATAGCTGTTGAGTTAAAGGTTGTAATGTAGAAGAACTATTTAATAAATCATCAATACTATAAACTGGTACACCTTCAAACTTAATTCTATGAGCAAGTTTTAATGCCATCCCTGTATAAAAATATCTATCAAAAATATTATCATGTACTGAACAAGAAAAATATCTTTCTGCTAACTTACGTGTATGAGCCACATACTGACCTGTTTTATTATGATAATCTTTAACTACACTAGTTCCATCTGCAACTAAATCATAATTAGTAATAGTACCAAGCAATTTTGTTGTACTTATATTTTCACCATGACTAAACTCATCCCATGCATTCCAATGAGTAATAAATAAATCAGCTTCTTCAAAATCATTAGTAATTCTAATACCATGTTCTTTAGCTGCTTCTTTTATTCTTAAGGATGAAACTTCACAAGATGGGAATACAAACATCTTTTTCTTTTTATATGTAGAGAAAGGTGCAGTGCTCATTACTTCAGGATATAAAATATCTTTAATTCTTTCATAATTATCTACACATTCCTCTAATGCTATATCATTTATAACAGACAAGTTAGATGAAGGGATACCAATGTACCCCTCCACTGAAACTTGTAAGTCATCTAATATTGCATTATCAAATTTTTGAAATACACTTTTAGTTGCCATATTATTTTACAGTCATTTTAATGATGTCTGGATTCATCATCAATTTGTTAAACTTCTGTTTATTACCATTAAAGATAGTTCTGATAACTAGATACTTTAGATCATTAGTAAAATAATCATCTGTACAAAGTCTAATTAATCTATCAGTAATCTTTTGTGTAACTTTACTTTCTTTAGAGTAAACTACTGCATAGTTTGCAAGTCTTGTTGCTAAAGTTGATGCAATATCTGCACGATAGTTATCATCTTTACCAAGACAAGATCTTAATTCACCAAGAATATAT
>TARA_R100000697_G_scaffold27862_1_pt1 | contig 57018 bp, 56 predicted proteins | sample TARA_R100000697 | Tara Oceans TARA_R100000697 (sample SAMEA2622788) | marine metagenome | biome: marine biome (ENVO:00000447); feature: surface water layer (ENVO:00002042); material: "saline water (ENVO:00002010), including plankton (ENVO:xxxxxxxx)" | depth 5 m
GATACGTTAGGGAACGGGTCAAAGTCCTCTGGCATCAATTACTACTAATCGCCACGTTCAAATAAAGGCATCTCAATCACTTGACATTCCTAACAACTTTTTTCCAAAATTTTTTCCGAGTAGCGTATGCGGCTTATTGCCGCCCCCCCCAAAAAAAAAAAATATCTCCACATCTACCCCTGCAAAAAAACGGCTTACTGCGTGGCATACGGTCACTCAACAGGCTCGCAGTAGCCCATTTAGCCTCATGCCCACTCAGCCAACGGCTGAGTGCATCCAGTGGGCGTAATTTGTGGCGTTTGGCGGGTCAAAATGGCTCTCAGTGCATCGTTTTGTGGCGATACGCTCAGTCTATCCCCACATATCGCCCAGTCAGCCTCAAAATGTGGTTATAGCCACTCAGTCATGCGTTTTTATCCCCACACTTAGCCTCAAAATCCAGGGTTTGCTCAGTCAAACCGACCCTAGACACCCAAAAACGCACTACTGAGAGCCTATCAAGACATTTATTTCCACATTTTGTCCTATTTCGCCCACCAAAACACAAACACATCCACCCAACCGGCAAGGGGGTTGCAGTAGGTCATTTACGGTTGAAATATGATGTAGTTTTGACCGTAAATTTGAGGGCATAATTAGACACAATAGACATTTTAGACATGGATAATGAATATAGACAAATAATACAGGTCAATAATCAGCATATTTTCACAATTGCTTCGCCTCTATTCCCTCATATTCATTGAAAATGTGTCTTTGTTGGGGAATATGTCTTTTGAGGCTGAGAAATCGCTTCTAGTGCATTGATTTGCATCTAGGACATGCTGAGATATGATTTGTCGAAGGTGTCTAATCCGAAAATTTTCCAGATTAAATGATGAAATGAACTAGAAAATGCAACACGTAAAGGGATCCGTAGCAGCCTCCGGCTTGATTTTTCGGATAGCAAATGTAGCCTAAAAGAACGGCATAAAACCGTCTTACAGAATGGCATCATTCATATACCCTGCACTGTTAGGATTGTTTAGAGCCGGAGGCTAAAAACTATGGAGTTGAAGAAAATGAATGGAGATAAAATATGGGAAACCGCTATACCGAAGGGTGATAGAAATGGTAATCCTTGGAGTGATGAACAAATGATTGTGTTGAATGATTTCGCTGAGATGGCATTCTTAGCAATAACTGGTGGCAATCCAGTTAGAATTGCCATAGAATCAGTTGCAGGGTCTGGTAAATCATCAGTAGTCTATGGTTGTGTTGATATTGTCACAAACCTAGAATTGAGCCTTAGAACCTGTCTAACGGCATTCAATACTCATATTGCCAAAGATGGTAAGGCCAAACTACTAGAGTCTAAGAAACACGGTCTAAATGCAATTATCTTTGGTAACAACAATACAGTAAATGCGGCCGGTAATTCATTGATTGTCAAGAGGGCATTGGCTGAGGGATGGAGTGAAGTAGATTTGCTCAAATATGGTGATTCAAGATACAACAGAATCGCTAGAATATGCCTATCTAGTCATCTAGGTTATCTCAATACTGGAGGTAAGAAACAGGGCTTTGCACTACTCAAAAACGCTCAAAATATGATGGAACTAAACAACTCTACATCTACATTCAACTACATCATTGGAGGGCTAGAAAAAGCGGTTTCGATTTGTATGGATGAGGGATTCATCCCAACTAAGTCATTAGAGGAATATGACCTATCCAGTGAGGGACATGGTGATATTGACTGGCATATTCCGGCGGTATATGATGAGGATGTTGAATCCGTATCTAAGATATTGAATACAGTTGGTATCAATCAAAATTGGGATGAAAATACGGCTAGAAATCTAGGTGATGGTCTAGTTTGTAGATTGGTTGTAGAAATACTCACCATAGCCATTAGAACGGCATATATGGATATTCAAATGACTCCCTATGTTTGTGGATATTCCGACTGGAGGAAATATGCAGTTATACCTTCATTCAACTCTAGGGGCTTTCCAGAAGAGGCTAATACACTTGACAAACTGATTAGGACTAATGACCCTGCAAAGGTCAAGAAGGCTGAGTTTGCTATCTTAGAATCGGCGGGTTGCAGGTTTCCAGTTCCAACTAAGAACTCTAATGGTAAAGGTTCTGTAATTGTCAAGGCTGATGAAGAATACAAAGTAGTTCTTGAAATGGTTGGCGGTTCTATGTCATTTGCATTTGTCAATAAGGGTCATCTAAAGAAGTTCCAAGGTAAATCAATAGGTGTTCAATTCGGCAATAATGGTAATGCTACTGTTGATGGTGAAAGGATTTCCCGTTGGAGGAAATATACCAATGGTCGAACTATCATCAATCCTGGTTATGAGGCTAAAGTAACTGGTTTATTGGTTGAATTATTTGGTGCTGATAAGATTGACAATAGGACTGGAAATGCCGAACTCGATCCGGTAGAGTCTACTGTTTCTAAGGGTGTTTTACAACTAACTATGGCCGACCAAATCTATCTACCTCATGCTCTTGATTTGCAGGTTGAAGAATCTAAGAAGGCTCAAATTATGTTCATTGATGAGGTTCAAGATTTGTCAGTATTGAAGGCTGAGTTGGTTTGGAGATTCACCACTGATGATGCACATATTGTCATGGTTGGAGATAACCGGCAAGCCATCTATGCGTTCTGCGGCTCATCATCTACCGCATTTAAATCCAATGCTGATAGAATTGGTGCTACCTTCTATCCTATGACTATTTGTTGGAGAGGAACTGAGATGGTGGCGGCATCGGCTAGAGTGGCCTGTAACGCTGCTCTTGAGACTGTAAGAGGTATCTATGGTAATGATGTAGTAGTTCCTGATTATGATGCTCATAGGAGTCCTTTAGAGGCCGGATATGACAATTGGGATATGGGTTCATATCCAGTAGTTATCGCTGAGAATGAGGTTGTAGATGCTTACCATCAGGCTAGAAGTCTGTATGGTGAAGATACAACCTTTGGTTTGCTATGTCGTATCAAGAAGCCTATCGGTCAAATCATGCTTGCCTTACTATCAAATGGTATTCCAATATCAACTCCTAGTGACGGCGATGGTAACATCATAGATTCTGCATTTGCATTGGCATCTAAGCCTAGAACTGCAACTATTGACAAAGGTAACACTTCATCCACTAAGGCCAAAGCGGTTCTAGGTCTAGGTTGGGGTAAGGGTAGCCATGTATTTGCTGAGGCTTCATTACTTAGAGACATCAACAAACTAGAGGATGCTGGAAAGGCGAAATATAGTGCTATGTTCAAGGGTGATGTCAAGTCAATGTCTAGTGACAAAGGGTATGAAGAATTCATGGGCAATTTAGCCCTTCTAAGAGCGTTTGTTGGCCTGTATTTTAGTAGATGCTTAGATACTATCCCTAGCACTACTTCTAGTCCATCTAGCGTCATCAAGAAGTGGGTTCAATCCGAATTGTTTAGTGAGAGAGGTAACAAAGCAGTCCATATTGCTACTCTACACCGATACAAAGGTGATGAGGCTGATGTTATGTTTGTAGTTGATTCTATCAACAATCAAGATGATGAAACTGGTGAGAATCCAGTTATTGATTGCTTCATGTCTAGTCGCTCTCTGGAGGCTTCTTTGGAGTCTGCAATACAAGAAGCCAACATGGTCTATGTCGGTTACACTAGGGCTAAGAAACTCAATATTATCATCAAGGCTGATGACTTAGTTCCATACAAGAATGATGTTTCTGTAAGGCTAGAGGGTGCTTATGATAGGGATGTTGAAATGATGAGTTCTAAGACCATGTATCGCAAGGCTGGACTTATTGTTGAGGATTGTGTAGAGGTAGTTGCAGACTCAACAGGGTTTCCCAGTGATGAAGTAAAGTGCCTTGATTGTGGATTTGCTCATCATGTATCAAACGTTGAATCAGTGGTAAAGTGTGAATCATGCGACGGATTTCTATGTAAGAAGTTTAGTGGGCGTGATGCAAGCGGCCCGTATGGTTGTGGCACTCCGGCAAGCATAGAGGATATGTTTAGCAACTCGGATAAGCGAATTTGTAGTGCCTGTTTTGATGAACAGAATGAAGGTGAATATGTATGAGTAATTATGTTGAAATTGATCCCGTTGAGTTTGAGGATTTTGTTGGATATTTAGGCTTCAATAGAGTAATCCCAGGGCATCCGTGTAAGGAATTGGTCTATGAGTCAAAATTAGCGGTTGGAACTAGAATCCGCATATATTCGACCTTGACTGAAGAATATGGCGTTAGAGGTAAAGGAACTGATGCTATACGGGTTGTTTGTGTTGCAGGTATGGATGATATATTCTACAACACAAAGAGAGTCCATAGAACTCAAAACTGGAGGAAAAATATGTTGAACAGGATTGATACAATCTATGAGGAAATGCCTCAGCCTAGATTGTGTGACAAATGTAGTGATGGAATCCTCTTACCAAAGAAGGGTAAGTTTGGGGAGTTCCTTGGATGTTCAAACTATCCAGATTGTAGAAATACACAACAGATTAGGAGTGATGATTAAATACCCTGCATGGGGTGGAATGACTTGTCGGGGGAATGGAGAACCGTCAAAAAACAGAACAAAATGAAAGAGGAATAAGTATGAAAAACAAAGTATTGAAAAGACAAATAGAAGCAGAAATAGAACTGATGGATAGGGGTTACAGTCCTAATAAGATGTCACCTAATGAAGAGTTGAAAAAAGGTTTAGAAGAATTAAGTGGCATGGATATTGATGCAAACATATTCTCATTTGGCACACGCCGTAAGTATGATGGTATCGCTCTTTGTTGTGGAGTGTCAAAATCAAATTGTAACACATTCATAGACCACCACCAAGCGAAGCAATGTGGAATACCTATCTGGAATAAGAGCAAAACCAAAGTATGCCCACAATGCGCTATACTAGCAAGGACTGGCAATAACTACCTAGATGAAGATACTAAGAAACTGTTGAACAAATACAGGCGAGCCTATGTCAATTGGAAATCATCTAAAATAAGGTATGAACAAAGAGAACATGATATGGTAGTTCAAAAGGCGAGGGAGAATAACAAACTTAGTTGCATGATTGAGATTGATAGCCTGTCTACATTTGAAGAAAAGGCGGTTTATTTTGTCCGAGTCTTGATGGATGAGGTTTCCAAGGATAACGGAATACATTCTTGTGATACTGGCAAAGCGGGTGTCAAGTTTGGTTACGAGTCATTACCTAAATTGATGATGAGTCATATTCTAAATTCCGAAGGTAGAGATGACTATGGTAACGAACTAGAAGAAGATGAAGAAATTGGATATTCCGAATCTGTCTCATTCAAAGAGGAATACTTACAGGAATGGTTGAAGCCTTGGCTACCATCATACATTGACGATTTCAAGGATTCTCAGCACATGCAACATGCTAAGGATGAGATTGTAAAGATGTATGGATTAGATACAGATGACCCAATTACTCTAGCCCATGACTGGTGCGAGGATGAGTTTTGGAGTCACACATATCCAACGATTACTTGTGTTGAATCTGGAGATGAAGCAATCATGATAACTGTTGATTCTACTGGTGGTGCGGTAGAGGTTTGTAGCGATTGTGGTTGTGATTGTGTAGGTGAGTTTGATTATTCCACTGATAAGGTTGGTTCAATTTTAGGGGGTGAGGAATAATGGATGCTCAACAATTACTGGATGCAGTAAAACATGCCAATGCTCGCTCTACAATCAAGAAATTGTCCGAATACACGATTGAGCAATTATCCAAACTCGATCCAATAGGGATTACACTAAATCACTGGAATCATGAGCCTTGGTTTGGTAAGAGGTCGCAGGTTTCGGGTAGCGGCCCTCATAGAGTGAATATGTATGACACTGATGGATTTGCTTGGAGGCAATGGAGATTTGCTACTTTGGATGAGATGATTGATTTCTTATGTGGTTGCCCTCAAAGAGTGTATAGGGTAACTGGTAAAGATGCTCAATACTGGGTTAGAGAACATTACATGGAGGGATTCTAAATGGCTACACAATTTGATGAAGCATGTAAAGAATTTCTAGTAACCTGTCGCAGACTTATGCCGGAATATGTCTACGAGTTTGTAGAGAATCATGAATGGAATTATGCAATAGTCCACGACCATAAAACAGGGCGGGGTCGCAGACTCCGCCAGCAAGCGGTTTATTCCTGTTCTCTTGAAGATGTTGAAATGATAGAGGATGGCGAGAAAGAGTGCATAGAGTGGATTGATAGTGCAATTAGTTGGGCTTATTATGTTCAAAACTTTGGTGATTATGAAACAAGAGAAGAATGGCATCATGGAACTGATGAGGAATGGGAATTTGAGGTAGAGAAATCCAATGAATGGATTGGTTTGTTAAAGAGATGGAAACTTGAATTAGAGCATGGGATTCACTACATTATCACATCTATTGGTCTAATACCAGAAGTTAGCCTATACAAGACTAAAGAAGCGGCTAGAAAGGCTTGGTTTGACAATCTTGAGGATAACATAGAGGACATAGAAGAATCATGGAAATCTGGATTTGCTGAATATGATGATTACGAATTTAGATATGGTATGGAGATGGTAGAATGAAGAAAATAAGTATAGAACCATCAAGGAAAGGCTATCGTGATTTCCTACTGGTAATCATAGATGATACCACTAATGAAGAAGATAGAGAATGGGCTAAGGCTGAATTGGCTAAATTAGACAATAAGGTTCGGATTGATAAGATTCGGGGTAGAATGTCAGTATTAGAGGATAGAGCAAAACACAATGTTTGGGATAACGATCCTGCACTTATTATTGAAATGGGATTAAGTGAAGATAATTTCGATGAATACCATGCTTATCGTGCAATACTTGACAAAGATGAGGGCGTTCTTGATGGTAAAATTCACCCTGGAATTGCACCTACCTGTTTAACGTGCGGAGGTCAAATTCAACATGCTAGATTTCTTTTTACATTCCCTCCAAAAAATGGATTATGTGAATGTGAAGGTGTAAAGGAGTGGGAGTAAATGAATGCAATAGAAGTAAGAGATAATGCTATTGCAGTTCTATCCAGTATGGGTTTGAAGTGGAATCAGCATCCATTATTGCCTCAACATGATATGCCTATTCATTCAAATGGTGATGACATAAGCGAAGAGGAATATGAGGAATTGATGAAGAATCCTAAGTTTAATGATGCAGTTTGGGATTTAGTCAATATCTGGTCATTGAGTGATGAAAGGAGGAATCAACAATGAAGAAGGGCAAAGTAACTAGATTAGAGAATGGATTTTATGATTATGTGGATGAAGGAAATGTCGTTTGGAGGCTCATGAACATGGGTTATACAATAGGATATGCTTGTGTCATGTGGAGAGGACACAAAAGAGATGAGCCAACAAGTATGCTTAGAGAAGAGATTTGGGCGAGGTCAAAAAAGAGTCTAATAAACATCATTGATGAAAGGAGGAATAAAAATGGCTAAATTAAGATATGATGACTCATGGAGAGTAGAAGGACTAAAGCAACAGTATGTAGATATGAATAGACAAAGAGATACAGAATGTATTAGATGGAGAGATGGAGGGGAGACATTAGAAATCCTCAACCGCATAGACGGGTTATCTCCATTAGAATATCTAAGACAAATGAAACAAGCCCTGGGTGATTGTTACATTGCTGATTTACTGGATATGAATTGTTCATTAGAGGAATATGTTGAGAGGCATTTTGAGGTTAGTTATGAGGATGTTTTAGATGAAAAAGTCCAACTATCTTGGATTGATATATTCTCAATCTATGATGAGATAATTGGGAGTATTGAATATATGACCTTGGGAGATTGGTTTTTCTCCGTAGATAATGTGCCTCATTCATGGGGTTTGGATGAGGCTTATGAGAAGTATCAACAGTGGCTATCATCAACAAATGCCTATGATATATTTTCAACATCACTAAGAATGTATGATTTCTTTTTAGACCATCATAGTGGCATGGGATTCATTTATGCCTGTAAAACAAAATCTGGTTTGATAGGAACTTTGAGCGTGAATGGTGTAGATTGGTCTATGGAGGAATATTCACTAGATACATTCACATTCGATCACAGTTGGGCAAACCATATTACAGGTTTGTTTTACACAAATGTATCTTTTTACTTAGATGATAATCAGTATGATGAGAGGGTTGAAAAAGCGTTTCGAGATTTACCTATTTCATTGGATTCAGCGCATGGTGCAAGAATTGGAATTGGTCAATACCATGAATACGACCTAAAGAATGATGATTTAGGGATTACATACTCAACATTCCGCATGCCTTTGTTTCAAGTCATTAGAATGATTGGATATAAGCCAATGAGTGTTAAAGACTTCTGGAAAGAAAATAGAGGCTATACAAGTGATAATGGATGGTATTTCCACCTTCCACAGAATGTTAAGAAACAGTTTGACTGGAGATGGCTAGGAAGGAATAATGATATACCCAATACCGATAGGAGTGTTAAAACGGAGAGTGATGAGAGATGAAATATTATTCAGTAGAAACATTCCACCTGAAGTATGATAGAATGTCAAGTCAAGCACATTTCCATACAGAAAAAGAAGCAATGGAGTGCTACAATGAAATCATTAAAAGAGGTTTAGAGAGAGGGGATGGAGTTGATGTAAGAGTGATGAAAGTTACTAAAGATAATGATTCATGGAAGGAAACTTGTGTTGCACAAATGAAAGATGAAGGGAGAGATTTTTGGAGTGATGAAGATGCAAACAGATGAAGAAAGAATAGCCCTGCAAGCCGATATAACCCAATGGTTGAAACATTGTCAAGAGATGAGGCGTGAGCCTGATTTAGACGGGATTAGAGGTATCTTGGAGTTGCACCAAAAGAGCAAAAAGAAACCAAATCAAATAATTACAGTAAATTGTTATTATCCTGGGCCGATGTTGCAGTTTGATATATCCACGATTGAGAATCCCGCTACTGGTGCAAGAATCACTATGGCTGATGTTGATGAGATTTACTGCAAACATGCTAAATTGTATGTTCACATTAAAGGAATAGCAAATCCGGTTGAAGTAGATTATATTCATGAAACTGAGGCTGATTTCAAGTGGCCTTTAGAAATGGAGATATTTGATACTGAAGGAGTAAAGGTTGCTCATGAGGATGCTACTATTTGTGGGGTTGCTAAAGTTACAGGCATTCAAGAAGAAGATAATTATGATAATTATGTGGAACTCGCAGAAAAAGTTGGTTTTTTCACACACAACGGTAAAGGTGAGCGAATATGAGCAGCCTATTTGTATTAATTAGACATGATGATAGATTGATAGATGATTTGGAGATATTACCAGATGGAGATTATGATACTATCCATGAAGCGATTGGAGGATATATCACTTACATGCCTAGAAATTTAATGCCAAACCAGTTACCTTATAGAAATGGATTCCGCAAATTATTGAATGTTATTTTAGATGAAGAAGGAGGATTGAAGAATCTCCCATTCAATAAGAGAGCCACTTTGATGCTAGGTGGCGGTTATCCAATTCTAGGTGATGCAATACTGGAGATAGGAGAAGTGATTGAATGATTGACTTTTCGGAATTAGGAACAGTGAACGTTCACAAAGATGTATCTAAGATAGGAATTTGTATTCAATTCATTCCTAAGAATCAAATTGTCGGCTCAAATGAATATATATCTCAATTACATGCTATGGTGGATTTGCTTGACGAATATATCAATCCAAGGGGTGTAGAAAGAACAATCTTGATCCAAAATAGCGATAGATTTCCTAAGCCTTGCGTGGTATTAGATGGAGTATTTGACGAGAGTGATTTAGTATGAATGAAAACATAGAATTGTGTATAGAAGGAAAAGATTGTTTTTACAATAACTTAGATGGTAAATTATACTATGAAGGAGATATTGTTCCCGCATACAATTATGGTGGTGGAACTGCATTCAATGGTGAAGTGATTAAAGTTTTGAAACCAGGATTTGCAGGTCTTGTAAAGATAAAGAAAGAATTAACTAACGGTCAAACAGTAATTGTAGAGTTTGATAATAGAATAGATGAAGGTGACATAGAGGAATGGGTTGTAGAACCAATAATGCCGGATGAGGATTGCTATATTATCGCACCTGAACCAGTTGCATGGAGATGGAGTTATGCTATGCAAGAAATCCTCAAATCTAATATGGTTAAGAGAGGAAATGCTATGATTGACGAAGCGGGCGATACCTTTCGATTAGAGGAATGAGGCTTTAATAATCGTATCAGTTTAGGCTTGGTTATGCAACCTCAAGCAAATGGGCAACAACCTGTATATATCCTTCAACAAGGAACTGAACAAACTAACGGAAGTGCAGCGCAAAGAAACAACATTAATGCGGCCAAAGCAGTTGGTCAAACTGTCAAATCTACATTAGGGCCGTTGGGTATGGATAAGATGCTCATAGACCCTGCAAATAACATTCTAATTACTAATGATGGAGTATCGATATTAAGGGAGATAGGTATTGAACATCCGGCGGCTAAAATGATAGTTGAAGTGGCTAAAACCCAAGAGAGTAGATGCTATGATGGAACTACCAGTGCGGTAGTATTGTCTGGTGCTTTACTAGAGGAAGCAGAACGGCTACTAGACAAAGGGATTCATCCAACAACCGTATGTAAGGGGTATCGTTTTGCCAAAACTAAATCCTTAGAGTTACTAAATGAATTAGTAGACAAATGTGGAATAAAAGAAAAGATATTCGACAAAGCGTTTTCTTGTGCTAAGACATCTTTGGTTGGAAAATCTGCTGAGGGTATTCAGCACCATTTAGCATTGTTATCTGCAAATGTAGTAAGAAAAGTAGAGGATATTGAAGATATTTCTATCATATCTGTAAGTGGAACTACTGAAGAAGATACTTATTCAATATCTGGAGTGGTTATTGAGAGAGATTTAGCAAGTAATCTAATGACTCCCGAAATCAAGAATGCAAAGATACTGATGTTAGATTGCGCTATTGAGCCAAAGAATCTAAACTTAGAATCACAAGTCCAGATTACAAATGCGGCGCAAATTGAAGAATTTCTACTTCAAGAAGAAGAACATATCCGTGACATGGTTGAGATTATCAAATCAACTAAGGCTAACGTCGTATTGACTCAAAAGAAAATAGATGATTTGGCTTTGCATTATCTAAAGAAATATGATATTACTGCGGTTCATTCTGTAAAGAAATCCGATTTAGATAAGGTGTCAAAAATTTCCAAAGGTAATGTCGTTTCTAGCCTTACCAATGAAATAGATACTAATGATTTAGGAACTGCATCTTTCTATGTAGATACTAGATATGACTATGATTTAATTCATGTGAGTAGCGACGATTCCCCAGTCTATACTGTAATTGCTTGTGGTGCTACAAAGCATGTTGCTGAGGAAATAGAAAGGGCATTGGAGGATTCAATAGGAGTTGCATGGTTAGCGATTAAGAATGATTTGCTACCTGGTGGTGGAACTGTTCATGGCTATTTACATCATCATCTCATGTTAGAATCATCAATATCTGGTAGAGAAAAAATGGCGGTAGAGGCTTTCGCAAACGCACTTTTACAAATCCCTGCGGCTATCGCTGAAAATGCAGGTAAGGATCCAATCAATGAATTAATTGCTCTAAAGGTAGCAATAAGTGATGAGAATTATTCTTATTTTGTTGATGTTAGTGATGAGCCAACAAATGACGTATTGAAGGCAGAAGTGTTTGAACCAATTGAACTACATCGTCAGGCTCTAACATCTGCTACTGAGGCAGCAGTTATGATTCTAAGGATTGATGATGTAATTAGAATGAATCCTTCTAATGCCCAACAACCTCCAATGTGAGCATTTATACCTAAAATGCCTCTCTAACTGTTTATGGCGAGAACCAAAAGACTCCGAGTAAAAATTATTGAGATGCTAAGACAATATGGTGAACTAGACACTTCTACAATCTACGGAAAGTTGAATGATACTAGGAGTGGGTTTGGGTTAAGGAGTGGTTGCACTACTGCAAGTCTTAACAATATATTAGGCAAAGAACCAGTTTTCATCAAAACTCGTTCTTGTTATGATGATGATGCGCCTAGATGTCTTGGAAGTATCAATGGCACTTACAGGGTTTCATCTTGGAAATTAAATGAACCGTTACTTGCGACTCATCCTGAACTAGCCGATTACTCTACTAATTCATATCAATTGAAAGGTAGAATGAAGAAATGTTGATATACCCTGTCCCTAGTGGATTAACCGTAGCCTAGATGGTTATGGTGAAAAAATATGAGCAAGAAATACATTGAAGAAGTAGTTAGTAGCATGAATGACATTGACCCTGAAACTGGGTTGATACTAGAACTAATTGGTAAGACCTTAAAGAGTAAGTGGCAAGAAGAAAACGGAGAATTCTATAATGCCGAAACTCGTAAGGATATGAAAAACAAACCCTTGGCGTTTGTTGAAGAAACAGATATACAAATTAGAGTCGGTAACAGATTATACACAGTCAAACCTGCTGAAGAAGGCAAACCAGTAGTATCTATTCCAGTTGGCATGAGTGATAAGACAACTCCCGCAACAATCCCTAAAGATTGGTTGATGGGTATGCTATTAGATGGTATCATTGTTATGTGTGAAGGAGATACACATATTGCACTAAAGTATGTTGAAGGTATCAATTGTGCAATCAACAATGCAATACAAATTAATGAAGATGGTCGAATGAAGATAGACCAAAAGTTACTACCAGAACCTCACCATGCAGTAGAGATTGCTGAGATGTTAGATTCTTTGAAGAGAACCTTCAAGACTAAATCAGCCGGAACTGCCAAACTAAACTTCACTCTTGATGTTCAAGACTTAGAACCTGTTGAAGAAGTAGTAGTTGAGATCGAATCATCCAACCCTGCGGATAGACTAATAGAATACGCAGATAGTTTAACTAATCCCAATCCATCAACTGAAGCACATGAGGTCATCAAGGGATTTCATACTCCCCTCCAAGATAATGTGCTTACAACGGATAAGGAACATGATAGTGCTGATACTCCAGACCCATCCCCATCAGCAATATCCGACCCTGCACCAATAGAGGATGAGGTTGCTGATGACCCAACCGAAATCCCTGTTGTTGAATTAACTCCCCTTGATGATGCTACTGAGGTTGAAGAATACAATTTCAAGAAGCAACCATTACAATGGATTACTCAAGCGATTGTAACCAATCGGCATGAGGATGACTTGACATTGACGGCTGATGAATTAGCCGATATGCAAGGAGTTCATGTTCAAACAATCAAGAGAGCATTAGATACTATGGAAAAGACCGATGGTGTAGACATACTGTATGATGGTGAAGCATGGCATTCTATGATGCTTGAAACAATACAATGGTGCTATCTATTTGTTAGTTGCACACGGTCAAAGACTGGTCGCTATGCCAGGGGTTCACCTATCGTTTTCAAGGCAATCCTTGAGGGCAGCCGAGAATATGAGGCTACACGTATATTGTTCACCACTTCACCTCCAATGCAGATTGAAGAAGCATTAGAGCATGTAACTCCCTCAGTATCAAGTGATGCTGAAATAATTGACTTTGATGCTAGAGCCGAGGCTGAGGCTGAATGGGCGGCATTAGAAAATGACATGGAGGCTATACCGGATGAGTATTTTCTTGAGGACAAGCCGAGCGCACTAGAGCAAGTAGTGGTTGAGAAAAAAGGCATTTGTGTTCAATGCTCAAAGAAGGCAATCATGTTCATTGAAACTTCTGTTGGAGGTAGAATGTTTTGCTCAGAAAAGTGTTGGGCTAAATATGTTGGCGAACCTGTAATGCCAGAAGGCCACTATGGTTTGAAAGAGAGTGTTGGTATTCCTCAAGACGACCACTTGACTACCCCAAAAGGCAATAGAACCGAGGATTCACATGATATTTCTAAGATGATGGGGTTGAGGTAATGGTAGATGAGCCTAAGCAAAACTCAGGCCCTAGAATTACTGTATTTCACAAGAAACCAAAGAGTCGATCTCCGGCAAACAAAGTGTGGGGAATGTTTCATTCTGTATATGGGCAACCTCCATCTTGGATGAGGATGATACCTGCAAGGAGATGGACTGAGGATTTGAATGGAGAGCCATTATTCACTACAACCTCCAGATGGGAGGTATCTTTAGATGATGAAGGAAATAAGATAGTAGTGTTTGAAGGTGCAGCAAAGAAGGTTGTTGAGATGATTAGAACAGGAGAGGCTATCAATGGGTGATATGGGCTTTGGTAAATGCAGATTTCGTCATAAAGACTGCACAATTGATGCTGAAGTAAAGAATGAGCATGATGTTCCAATGTGCAAGACTTGTTTCCGATATTGGAGTCTAAAAAAGCCGAGAACAATACCTAGTTGTCATAGTTACCCTTTGGAATATAGTCGTGAGAAGTGATACAATGGGTCTATTTCATAGTCCTGGGAGATTCCCTCAAGCACCAAAGACCCCATTGTTTGTTTGTTACATGACTTTAGTAGAAAAGATTCCCATCAATTACACCTTCAATGGAACAGTAGGGCATATACCAGTAGTGGGAGAGGTATTTGCATTTATACCGTATTTAGATTTGCCAAATTATGCTCTTGATGAGGAACGTGCCATAGCCTTCATTACTTACAGTGGTAATAGAGGTTGGTTATCTAAAGATGAAGTTGAAACATTTTTTGAAGATGGAAATAGGAATTTGATAGATTCTCCCACTCCAAACCTAGTGTATGAATCCTTTCAACAAACATTTGATGATGCGGGATGGGAAACAACAATCCAGATGTGGAGTGACATCAATTGGGAACAACATTTCCGTAAGAGGACTGATGATGGTGACATAGATTTGATACCAATAGAGTGGTTTCGAGAATTCAATCCAGTAGATGTATGTGGTTATTGTGGTCATCCAAATCCAAAAAGATTTGTTGAACCGCAGCCATGTGAAGTTTGTAATTTCGATCCAAAAAAGGATGAAACCGTTGTTGATATGGATGAAGTCGTAGAATCCAAAACATTCACAGATAAGTTCTCTAATGAGTGGGGATAAGGGAAAATTTTATTTCCTGTAAAATGATGAGGTTATACAATGGCGGGTATTTAATATGACATTACCCTCCGAGTTAAAGGAATCTCCAATACCTATATTTCACATACCAGAAGCAAGACCAAGAAAACCGTCTGCAAAAATCCCCACATTATGGAAATGTGGGCATGATGTAAATTTAGATTGGGTAGTATCAGGTTACAGGTATTGTCCTTATTGTGGTTCTAAATATCCAAAGAGTCGTTTGAATCTAATAGGCCGTTGGCTTGCTTATGCTAAATGGCATCAAGGTTATCATAGAGTAGGCATTACTACTGAGGATATGATGAAACCAGTAGGCATTCACGAAAGATAGCATGAGGCTTTAAGCCCATACCCCTATTGGATTGTATTATGAGTTTAAGGTCTTACATTGTTTCAGGTAGTAAATTAGAGAGAAAACTGGAGATAAAGAAAGAAACTGAGTCTTTTTTAGAACAGTATAACTTAATGCTAGTTGAGTTGCATACTGATAGAGGGATATTGTTAGGCAGCACAAGATATAATGAAATGACTGGCGTTGAAAAATTTGATGCCCTACATGAAATCGATAGTAGAATAATCAAAGTTAGAGATACCATAGAGAAGGAGGAATTAAGATGCAAGAGAAGATTAAAGTTGTTGTAGATGACCCTCTATCTGGAACAATGCTAACATACCTTGGCGAGCCTTTGATAATAATTAGTCCTGTTAATCATGCGGGTTGGCGTAAATTATCTTGCATCATTCCTAATGATGTTGATGAACACGTATTCACAAAAGAAGTTCAAGAATTTGTTACTACTAATTTGAAATTATATCGCAATAACAAAATGCGGTATTGGCGTTGGGAGGAAGAAAGTATTGACGAGGATGGATCGTCAGTTACACTTTGGAGTGTTAATCTAAGAAGTAACAATGATGATGAGGGAGAGGAAGAATAATGGCTAGTTTAACATCGATAAGATGCAAAAAATTAGGTTGTAACAAATTGTTATCATCGTATGACGCAAGAAGATATGCAGGGTTATGTCCTGAATGTTATGCCATTAGATATAATAGAAGGGAGGATGAAAAATGAGTATCGGGTGTCCTGATTGTGGCAATAAAAATTTGTGCGAATTGCCACCTAGATTTGATATAATCAGTAAGGAATTGAAAACTGCAAAGAAATGCCCTCAATGTAGGAGGTGGTTGTTTGACGACTGAGAACATGCCTCCGCCTACAAACCAAGAGGAAATAGAGTGGGCTTACTATTTATGGAACTCACTTGCATTACCTAACGGCAGATGGGTTCTCCCTGGCGTTGGGGCTTATGTTAGAACTGGAATGAAAGAATTAACATTGAAGGAAATACATTTTTCCAAACCAACAGAAAACGCATTTGGTCAAACAGTATTTGACCAGCATCACTGGATTATGATTCTAGCAGACAACATAGGTTGGAAAATTGTTGAGTCGGTTGAATTAGCAACAGACCATGAAGGCGAATTGAACATACCAGAGGATTTGATAGGCCATGTATCTGTATGTGGTAATAGATGTGGGGCTGTATATAGGGTTGAAGAATTGAATACTATGCAGCAATATATCAAGATACGAGAGGACTTGACATGCCCTTGTTGTGGAGAACCGCATAGTGTAGACCCAGTATTAGCAGGGGTTCACATTGTTCTTGACGATAAGAGTTACCGATTAAACCAAGAAAAATTATTGAAAGCATCCGAAGAGGAATGAGAATGGCTGAAAAAGATTTCAATTCTAAAATTTTTGGAGTTGTAGATACTAAGTTTCAACCAGGTTTTGAACTACACGTAATGACGAGTGAAGCATTCAACACTAGAGTTTTGAATCTAAGACTTAACCGTATAATCCCTTCAGTTAGAGGTTATACCGGATATACTAAACAGGGCTTTATGCTTACTAGAGATGAAGCCAAACGGTTATTAGAACATCTTACTGATGTAGTTCATGACGATGAAGCATGGGAAGATGAATTGGATGAAATAGTGGAGGCTGATTGAATGAAAGAGAATAGCATGTTTGAGTGGAAATTAAAACATCGTGATATTATTTTAGAGATGTTAGAAGTATTGGATTTACCAATAGAATTAGAAAAATATTGTTATCAATTGTGGGATGAATCTAGGGGTAAATCTCCACGAATACCAACTTCTTTAATTGTAGATTGTGTATATACGATAGCACATATCTCAGGCAATCGAAGGTCACTGAAAGATATGGTATCGGCAGCAAAGATTGTTTTGGGTAGAAAGACTAAACCATTTAATCAAGATAAGAGAGTTGAGTCTACGAGATGGATAGATAATGATTGGGCTAAAAGCATAATATATAGCATTGTGCCGGATCCAAACATACTAGAAGATTTGTTAGAAAGGTGATGTAGTGTCTTATCGCCAAGTGGCAGAATCTATTAGAGTCTGCAAAGCCATGCCAACAAAGAAAGGCGATATAATTACAAATTTAATTAGACCAGAAAAGACGAGTCAATATCAAATTGTATATTTGTTGTATTCACCTTCTAACAAACAAAGACTGTCCGATGAAGATTTTCGAGAAATATATTATCTCTTAACTGATTTATATCCTAGCGAAGTTGATTCAGCAACAGATGTAATTGACTTATTATGTGATTTGTCTACGGCAACAAAGACAACTGCCAGTATCAACAGAATATATGAAATTACACACAAGATATTGGAGATACATACAGATAATGAATCGGTAGCATATTCCTTGACTAATGTTATCAAGCGAATAAGCAAGGAAGATTTACGGATATTCTTTCATCGTTTGAGTAATAGAGGTTCTATCATAAGTAGATATGATGTCATCAAAGGTATCGCAAGAGCGAATGGTGTCTTAGTTCGGCATGTTAGAAAAGCATCATTTTTGATTGGATTAGAACGTGTCTGCGAAAGGCTGAGTAGAGATGAAGAAATAACAAGTATAATCAAACCGCCTTTAGGTATGCCATTGATTATACCCTCACCTGCAATTGTGAAGAACATAGATGATATTCCGTTTGGCGAAACATTAGTAGAGATACCTGAAGGTATGAGATACACAATTCATGTTTTAGACGATTCTATCAAACTATTCGATGCTACTGGAATAGAAAATGAAGTAGATGAAAACACAATGAGTATGATGCAATCAATGAAATTAAAGAAAGGAATATATCTAGCAGAATACGCAGCAGGTAGAGATATTGAATGGAAAATAGTAGACTATCTAACTCCAAAAGATGACACAATGCCATTCAAACATAGAAGAAATAAATTAGATATACCAAAGTGGGCAATAAAAGAAATGGTATCTATCAATGATGCCAAATACTATCTTGAACATACAGGTATAGATAGGGTCGGTATATTGTGGAATTCTAACGGAATACTAACTTATGAATCAACTATTTACGAGTCTGCTCTAGTCAATCCAAAGAAGGTTCACAAATCTGTATTCGAGGTTTTAGGCGGAGTCTATATCAAGCAAGAGGCACACTCCAGGCCCAGATTATCCAAGTGGAGAATCGGAGTTAGAGATGGGGATGACATATACTCAGTAGGATTGGTAGATATAGAAGAATCACTATCTTTGATGCGTTTTGTTAATCCGCACAAAATTAAGGATGGTGAGCAAGTTTCGCTTAACTCTCCGTTATATGTTAATGTCAATGTAATCTCTTCTGGTTGGGGCGATTACGGGGCGTATGTTCAAGGCATAATAGTGTCTGTCGCTGAACAAGCGGGCCGCAAGGATTGTGTTAGCATTGATGAATTAGAGGCATTGAATAAAAGGTGGGATAACAATGGAGGCATTGATTGATTATTGGCAACGGCTTACTTTGTGGGCTTTGAGTAAAGAAGGATATGAGGGGTGGTTGAGATTAACAATAGTGATGTTTCTAATTTCAACGGTATCACTGATAATACTTCTAATACTGATTCCAATATTCCCGTTAGTTTGGCTTTACAAGAAACTGATTTGATAAATACAATGAAAGCGGCTATGCTGATAAGAGGCGATATACGTTGTCGTTTATCAAAACAATACAAATGTGGCTATGAAATAAGACCAATAATTTGGTTTGTTAGAAGGACTGATGAGATCGACAAAACACTAGATAAGATTGGTTTGACATGGCGTAAAGTCTTTGTTAAAACGGAGGACATAACTAAATTATGTCATTGTTTTGAGATGTTTTTTTCATTAAGCACCAAACAAAAAGAATTGAAAATGGTGCAATATTTTAATGGGATTCTACCTCAGCCGAATGACTATGATGAAGTGGTGGAAGTATTGACTCAAATTAAGAAATACCATGAGGCTTTATAACCCCATTACTATTAGGATGAATCCCGCAGGGTGAAAAAATGGAATTAAACGAAGCGTTGAATAGAGTAAAAGAAGCAAAGAATATGACTGAGGATGATGTGTTAGCGGCGTTCGCTACATTTGTCAAGGAGAACTATCCCGAAATTTGGGTTCAATCTGGTTCTTCAATAAATGGATTAGAAGAAGAAGATTACGATTTCTTCTCATCTGCATTTGAAGTTAATACTGTAAGAAGAAAGTCAGGTGGCAAGGGCGAACAATGGGTTGGCATGTTAGTTGCTTATGATGGTAAGAGAGATATGATGCAAAGGCAAAGAGATGTTGCTATTGAATCTGCAACAATAAATCTCAGTCAAGTATTAAGATATGGTATTCAACAAAATAACAGAACAATAGCAATAGGTAGAGTTACTAAGGCTGATGGAGAGTGGTCTGTATTTGATGCTGATGATACACTGTTATACAAGGAAACTGCTGAGGATGGCAAACAACCAATGTGGGTTATTCATACTCAAGGGCCAAGTATATGCCTATTGAAAGACGATGGCAGAACTCCTAAGAGAGCATTCATGGAAAAGCGTAAGTGGATATTCATTGGCAATACTCAAGATAAATTCTTGAGCGAAGGTGCTTTGCCTCCTATGGTATTAGAATGTTCATTCGGTGCTGCAAGTGCTGAATTACAACTGTTACGCCCAATATCATTCAAAGCGGAACTTACTACTGCATGGAAACCTGCCGATTCTACTGAACCGGATGAAGAAATGTTGTCTGCATTAGATATAGATGCTGATTATGGACTAGACTGGGTAGATGATGAGGTATTACCTAAAGTAACAGAATTGTTTTCACCAGACCAATACATTGCACAATTCATGCCATGTGTAGACCTATCGGATGTATTCGATCACCACATGAGTAATAGAAAAGTTCTAGCATCTGGTAGAGATTACGGGCCGACATTTGCCATAAGTGGAACTGTTGATTACATAGACCATGCAGGTAAAGAAAATCTATACACTGAGGGAGGCTTCAAGCATTCCATCACATTGACTTCTAACAGTCTAAGGCGTGACGACCCTAAAGCGAGTCTTTGGATTGATGTTTCACGTTATTTGGTTGAGAATCAACATGCTTTCAAGGTAAAGAAGGCTGATGGTTGGAAAGACTATGCTAGTGGCAGTAGGATATGGGTTGTTGTAAGAAGCAGAACCTGGGAAGGCACAGATGGAGGCTTGAATCTAAATCTTGATGGTTTAGGAGTATATGCCATGCCTCTAAGGTCTATCATTGCACAGACTCCGCCTGAAGATGCCAATGACATATCATATACGGATGGGTTTTGAAGGAGGAATTTAAGTGTCGGGATTTTTAGATAACTGGAAGCCAGTTGATACAAACAAAGAGCCATCTAAGCAAACTCCAACTGTAAAGGCTGAGAGAATGGTAGAGCAAACCAAGAATTTACCCTCTACATCTGAGGTAACACAACCTCCGGTTGTAGCAGACGCAAAACAATTTCCCCCTGCCTCATTGATAGAGGATATGCAATCCGGTATGGCTACTGGGTTTGAAGAAACAGCAGGTGCTGAATATGTCAAAGAACAGTTGGGTGTAGAAAGAGTTGTCAAAGAAACGCTAAAGGCTAATCCTAAGACCGTATCTAATGGCGAGTGGTCTTATCCACAATCTGCTAACCCTGCTGCTCAAGCAATAGCGGTTGCCATGTCATCACACTTTAGAGATGAGCCGAAGGTTCTATGTGGTGTTAAAGGAGATCGAAAGTCCGGTAAATCTGGTATTGTAAATGACTCTTTGACTGCTGAAGAAATAGCAAATGGGGCGCAAATATGGAATTTAGACTTTGACGGTGGCGGGGATTCAACAGTATCTGCACATCATAAAGACAAAGGAGATAACATACTTGTATTGAATCCTTGGGCGACTATCAAGAATGCTAGGGCGAAAGTGCCATTTGATTATCCTGAAACATACAACAAGACGATGGATTATCTAAACTATGCCTTGGAACTTGCACAAAAGCAAGATGAATATTTCAAACTACATGGTAAGATGCCAAAGCCATATCTCAAAACATTGGTCTTTGATGGCATGGACCATTGGCTACATATTTGTGGAACTGCTATGAAGATAGAGGACTTAGAATTAGGGCCAAACGCAGTTGCAGTATCGGGTAGAAAGACCGCTACAAAGATTGGTCGCTTTAACTGGGAATTTAGAAAGAACAGGTATCAAGCCGCTATGTATGTATTCCAAGAACTTGCTAGACTGAACGTTCATGTTTATGTTATAACAGGTCTAAAACCATCTTATGATAAGAACGGTAATGAGATTATTGGTGCTGATGTTGCAGCATGGATGAAAGATACTGAAAGAGATTTAGAGCAATTGATTGAGGTTCGCTTAGAGAAAGAAAGAGATGCCAATGGTGCTTTGACTGGTAAAGAAGTATCAAAGGCTCAACTGGTATTCAATAGAACCTCTCTACGCCTTCCTGAGCCTGTTATAATCTATGTTCAAGAATCTGGAACTGACGGACAGTGGTTCGGCTATCAAGGTTTAAAGGATGGCAGTTTTGAATCGGATTTAGATGTTACCGCTTTGGATGATGGTGAAGCCAATGCAGACTAATATTGGAGTAGTCATTAGGATAAAACAAGTCGTGGAATCGTTTGCCATTAGAGGAAAACTATGGGGCGAATACGGCATTACATTTGATACTGGGATAGACCACCAGGGCGTTGCCGAGTGGTTCTTAGACTACTCTTTGCAGTATGGAGAGAACATAGAAGATCGTGATGAGGCAGTTAGAAAGATAAAGGAATTTTTAGATAAAAATAAGATTGAATATGATACGAGGCTCGAAGAATATGAAGATTAAACCGCCTAGACCTCATGCAGTTCCTAGAAATAAGAATCTATACTCTACATACGCTTGGCATCCACAAATGGCAGATGATAAGATACTAAGGGTATCTAAATCCTCATTGGGGACATTTCAGTTTTGTGAGCAACAATACTTCATCAAGTATGTTTTAGGGGTCAAAGAGCCTGAAAACGATGCTATGGTAAGAGGAACAAACGTTCACGATGCTTACGAATATATCATGGCTGAAAAGTTAGACATACATGAGGCTCATGCGTTAAAGGATAGCCAAGGTCTTGCAGCCGTTGATAATTACTTTCAATCACTTATACCTAAATCTCAAGTAAGAAAGGGGTGGGAGGATAAGGTTGCTAAATATACTGGTAATCAATATGAATTAGGTGAGGAAATCCATTTGTCTAAACTGATGAAGGCGGAGGCAAACCGATTCATGAAAAGTGACCCGACATGGTTTTTACCATCTGCGAATGAAAGAACAATAGATGCAGTAGTAGAACTAGACATTAATGGAAAGAAAGTGCTTGTTCATCTAACAGGGATAGTAGATAGGTTATTTCAAGACGGTGATGGTAATATTCATGTTCACGAATTAAAAACGGGTAAGTGGAAAGATACAGCCACTAAATATAGAGGCATGGCAAAAGAGATGGCATTCTATGTGTATCTTATGCGGAAATCCGATGACCCTGAATTTGGAGATATGCGTGTATCACACTGGGGTTGGGATCATACCGCAGGTCATTTGACCGATACTAAATATGAAGGGAAAATATACCGCTTTGTAGAACCTGTTAGGGTAAAAATCGTTTCCGAGATGCTTACTGATTTGAAAGCGTTAGTATCTGCACATTTACGGTATAGAGGACAATTTAGTGGTGGGCATTTTGCAGTAAAAGATAGCGGTGCTGAAAGATGGATTTGTGAACCTTGGTGTGCCGTAAAAGGATTTTGTTCAAAATATGGTCGAGCCACTATGCCTTATGAAATGAAACAGAAGGCGGAGGGGAATTGATGTGCGATACATCAGCGTCTTTAGTGGAATCGAAGCCGCTACCGTTGCTTGGCATGGTTTGGAATGGAGTCCTGTTGCCTTTGCTGACATTGATGATTTTCCTAGTGAAGTGTTGCGCCAACATTATCCACAAGTGCCTAACCTGGGAGATGTGACTGGGGTAGATTGGGATGAGTATAAAGGAAAAGCAGATTTGGTTGTCGGAGGAAGCCCTTGCCAATCTTTCTCAATCGCAGGTAAAAGACTTGGAATGGATGACCCACGTGGCAACTTGGCCCTCCACTATCTCAATGTTGTTAGGAGAGTTCAGCCGAAGTGGTTTGTCTATGAAAATGTCGTTGGATTATTGTCGAGTGACGAAGGAAGGGATTTTGCAGCCTTCCTCCGAGAAGTGGAAAACATCGGGTATGGGTTCGCATACCGAGTTCTTGACGCTCAATTCTTTGGAGTCCCCCAAAGACGTAGAAGATTGTTTGTTGTCGGATGTGCTGATGGGGATTGGCGAAGTGCCGCAGCGATTTTATTTGACTCCGGTAGCCTCAGCAGGTCTATTAAAAAGAGCAATAAAAAGGGAAAAAAATTTGCCACCCTTACTCAAGAAGGCGTTAGAGGAACAGGCGAAGTTAGTGATGACGGAAGAGGAATAAAGCATTGTTCCGATGTTGCACCAACTCTAACTCATTCAGGCCCGCCATACTCACGGACAGGGCAGACTACTGAAGATGAAGCAATGGTGGTTATGGCTATACATGACAAAGCCACTAGATACAAAGGTGGCGGAGATACTAGAAACGATGATGGGGCAGGTAATGGATTCGGTGTTGCAGATGAATCTGCACCGATGTATACGTTAGATACAAGTTGTAATCATGCGGTATATCAACAATCTGGTATTGATTTATACAATCAAGAAATGACAGGTGATAAACATTGTCCGTTGAGAACTGCTCAAGGTCATGGCGCACCCGCAGTAATGATTAATTACGCAGTAAGGAGATTAACTCCAGTTGAATGCGAAAGACTACAAGGATTTCCCGATAATTATACACAGATAGAGTGGAAGGGTAAAACCAAAGACAAATGCCCTGACGCACCTAGATATAAGGCACTTGGCAATAGTATGCCTGTTCCTGTTATGAAGTGGATAGGAGAGAGGATTGATTTACTAAATATGGTAGACCTCTCACGGCGACAATCCTCTAGGGTGTCGAAACAAACTACATTATGGTGATAACATGGCTCTCTTCAACCACTATCCACGTGAAATAGATATGCGTGTGAGGAAGGTTGTAAAGAACCGTGAACAGTTAGAGCATTACATTAGAAAGACAAATGGTAAAGCAAATCTAACTACAACAGTATATGGGTTTAGAGATTTGAAAACTAAAGGTAATCGATGTGAATACAATACTGCGATTATACCTCATTTTGTTATGGACTTTGACGCAGACCAAGCAGTAAGAGTATGCGATATGGATCTTGATTCTGCAAAAGCAAAGTGTTGTGCTGAGGTTTTAACTCTATCAAGGCACTTAGTTCATACTGGAATTAAACATGCGATATGGTTCACTGGAGGGGGCTTTCATATATGGGTCAAACTAGACAAAGAATATGTGTTACCGCCCAACAAAATGGCAGACTTATTGTTTAGTGGCCGGATGTTAATCAATAACTGGGTAAAGCGTTTTAATCTAAACACACTAGACCCAGTAGTATCATTTCGACCAGATAGACATATTAGAATACCTAACACATACAACTTCAAAAGACAGGTATGGGGAATACCAATTGTTCATGAACAGTTGAGGGAGGGTTGGGATTACATAGTTGATAATGCTCAAGAACCAAATCCAGGTATGCACCTATATGATGGTAGCGGCATGGAAATAGAAATTGTTGAGAGAGATACCATAAACTTGTTTGATAACAGTTGGAATACTTCATCAAGGAAATTTGAGATGGAGAACATTAATATTGACATAGAAAATATCAACAACATACCCATGCTACCCTGCTTGGCTCAAGCAGCGTGTGAAGTGGGTAGTAACCCTCCACATAAGCCACGCTCATATCTTATGATGTATCTTATGGATTATTATAGAAATTTTGCTAGACCGCCTAGAGATTCAAAGGTATCTAACAATGAAGTTCTAACTCTTACTCATGCTTTCATACGGTCTTTACAGTGGGCTGATTATAGCCCTGTTGAAACAAACAAATATCTTACACATGGGGTTAGTAGATACTACAAAACTCCCACTTGCCCGACGATTTATAGTGAGGGTATGTGTGTCGGTAAGTGTCCTTATTACGATAACAAGGGGGCTAATTAATGAAGTATAAACTGATACATGGAGATTCTTTGAAAGTGTTATCAAAATTAGATGATAATACAGTCCATAGTGTTGTTACCGATCCTCCTTATGGAATATCTTTTATGGGTAAGAAATGGGATTATGATGTTCCAACAGTAGATTTATGGAGAGAGGTATTTAGAGTATTGAAACCTGGAGGACATCTGCTATCTTTTGCAGGTTCTAAGACATATCATCGGATGGCGGTGAATATAGAAGATGCAGGTTTTGAAATCCGTGACCAAATCATGTGGGTATATGGGTCTGGTTTTCCAAAATCAATGAATATCGCAAAGGCTATTGATAAGAAAAATGGCTTTGAGGGTGATGTGATTGGCACTAGAAATATAGACATAGGCATTCAATCGGGGTCTATGCACTCCGGTAGAGGAACAAAGATAGTTGAACAACAAATAAGAGAATTATCGCCACAAGCAAAAGAATGGGATGGTTGGGGAACAGCCCTCAAACCCGCCCATGAGCCTATCGTCGTCGCCCGTAAGCCCCTTATCGGCACTATCATTGAGAATGTGCTTGAGCATGGCACAGGCGGATTGAACATTGATGGTTGCCGAATTGAACTTATGCAAAATGATGATTCGAGATTAGGAGGAAAGGGAACTTGGAAAAGTGATAAAATGGCGAAAAACACCTATGGCGATTACACAGGTTTGGAAATAGGTTCTCATGAATGTGGTCGCTTCCCCGCCAATTTTATTCACGATGGCTCGGATGAAGTCGTGAACCTGTTCCCTCAATCATCAACAACGGGGAATAGGACAGAAAAGAGCAAAAATAATTTTGATTTTGGTTCACGCTTACCAAACAAGAACCGAACAAACCGAAAGGAAACCGAATACACCGATAGCGGTTCAGTCGCACGATTCTTTTACTGCGCTAAGGCTAGTAAGCAAGAAAGAAATAAAGGATTTGATATTAAACTAATTCCTAATCAAAGACCACCAGGAGAGGCTTTCGGTGAAACTCATCAGTATGGACTTACTGAGAATACAACTCAAATAAATGGCAATAATCATCCAACAGTAAAGCCTGTTGATTTGATGAAGTATTTGTGTCGTTTAGTGACTCCACCAAATGGTATAGTGTTAGACCCGTTCATGGGTAGTGGGACAACTGGCATAGCAGCCACCGTTGAAGGATTTCAATTTATAGGCATAGAACTATCCGAGGAATATATGAAAATTGCAGACACAAGAATATCTCATTGGGTTGATGAAAAAGAGGAATTGATAGTAGAACAAAGAAAACAAAGAAGTATATTTGATGAATGGTGATTATAATGACAGAAGATAATGAAGAAAAGAAACTAGCAGAAATACGAAAGAAGAAAGCAGCAGAAATGTTGAAACAACATCATAATGGTGAGTTAGCACCAGAAATGATGAAGTGGCGTTTTAGGTCATCTAACAATGGTTTCTTTGAGATATGTCAATATGATAACATGATTGCAGCAACATCCGATCCAAACTGGGCTGCATTAGTTTGTGATTTGTTAAATTCACTAGAATTACATCAAGAGGCGAATGTAAATGGATGATAAGAGAATATTATTCATAGACCATAGAGAACGGTCAGGATTAGAAAAATTAGTAATCAAGTATTGTGAGAAAAATAAACTAAAATATCAAATGCGTCAAACAATGATTACTGATTATACATTTGCAGACGTTGGAATAGAAGCAAAATCAATGGAGGATTATTTTGGTAGCCTATATTCTGGTCACTTAGAGAGGCAATTACAAAACCTAGAGGACAACTACAATTCGGCTATACTGATTATACATGGAACGATTGACAAGTATATTACAAAGGCTCGCAAAGGTGGTAAAAAAATACCATTTGTTCAAGCCTTTAACAGATTTGTTGGGTCACTAGCAAGATGGAATACTGATTATGATATATCTATACTAACTTTTCCTGATAAATCAGCCGCAGCAAGATTCATTTGTAAGAGGTTCGAGAAGCATGGAACTTTAGGGTCATCTTCAACATACAGGCTATTGAGAAAAACATCTACTGAAGATATGCGAATAGACATCCTTAGAAGCGCAGGTTGTAGTGAGGCTATCGCTAAAAGATTGTTAGCAAAACATGGCTCAGTTATTGAGGTATGTGGCCTTACTGCTGAGGAATTACAAACGATAGAGGGAGTAGGAAAAGTAAGGGCTAAGAGGATTGTTGAGGCGTTTAATAGTGAAGAAGCGTTAGTGCAAGAGAAAGTCAAAATGTCAAGGGCTTGAGGTAGTGAGGGTTGATATATCATAGACAAAGTGGATAAGCCTACCCAAAAGAAAAGGAAGTGAAAAAGTGTTATTAAAACCATCGTCGGGAAGTGGAGAAAGGAAATGGAATGATTACGGCGTAGTGAAAACTCCGTATGAGGGTAGTAAGTTTATCAAAGAATATGTAGAGAGATTCAACACTGTATCTTTCTTTAATGAATATGCAGGTCTGTTATCGATATTCTATGTGTTTGGTCAAGTCCTAGCACCTTATGTAAGAATACCAATACACGGTAGCCATTTAGATACAAGAGTCCATGTCTACTGGATTCAGCAATCAAGAACAGGTAAATCTGCGGCATACGAGTTCACTAAGAAACTATTAGCGGCATGTGATATAGAGGCGGCTAAATTTACTTCGGGTTCGGATGCAGGTTTGTTAGGACACGTTAGAGAAGAACCGGAGTTTGATGATGACGGCAAGCCAACTGGCAAAGTTAAGTATATCATTGAAAAAGGATTGCTGAATGGTTACAAAACATTACTGTTTGATGAAGCGAGTGTATTGTTGGATGATAAAAAAGCATACTTTTCCGAGAAAATTTTGTATCTACAAGAGGCAATGGCCCCTATCGGTTCGGCAACTAATGATTTGGCTAAGATATTGAAGCATGGAAATATACAGGTTGTATCTGGTGTATCTATATGGGCTACTACATTTCCTCCAAAAGACATTATGCACCATGTATTAGAAAAAGGATTCTTTCAAAGAGTGTTCTTATATCAAAACGATGTTAGCAATGAGCAAAGACAAACAACCAGTGAACATAGATTAAGCGGAACTTATGTTCCTGTTCCCGATAAAGTGTGGGGCTATGACCAAATTGCAGAATTTATACTGGGTAGGAGGAATGATGTAAGAGATAGATTGCTCAAGGCAGCAAAGATGACCTTAGATGAATGGGAAGCGTTAGAGGATTATGAAAGAGATGAAATATCAAACAGACATGCTTACGACATCTATACCGTAGATGAATCGTATCATGCAGCATTACTCAATGCTACATCGGATTACTATGAGATTGTTAATCAAATAAGAGATGTCAATGTTAGAGAAACGGCAACATCTTTTATTCCTAATTTAGAAAACTATACAATCACATTTTCAAATATAATTGCTACGATTATGGGGAGTTCTGTTATTACTGCGGATCATGTGATGATGTCTACCGAAATAATCTTTGACAATTTGCATAACTTGGTTATATGGCTAGAACAAAAGCAAGATTTCAGGGCAAAGAAAAAGAGAGATTCTTCATTACATGAATGGAAGTTATCATACGGTAAGTGTAAGAGGATGGTTCATACTAGGTCAAAAAGAGAGTGCGTGGCGAAAAAGGAATTAGAAAAGGTATATGCAGTAGACCAAGGCGTAAGTGTAAAAACTGCTCAAAGGCGTTTATCAAAATTAACTGAGTCACCAGATGCAGATAGGTTGATGGATGGCCGAAATGCCTTCATTGCTCTTAATTGGTGAACCTATGAAAAACTACAAAGATAAGGTCTTACAGACCTGCAAAAATTGTTCTACGGATGTTTTAGCAATTAGGATAAACGGCTTTTATGCGGGAAGTCGTGATAGAATCTTTTTATGGGAATGTCCTATCTGCGGGTCTATATGGCGAAAGCCTAGACCTGTGGTGAAAGAGGATGTTTTGTGATTGTGATACTTGTATTCTCTTAACAAAGGCAGTAATGAGGCGAGAAAAGAATCCATCTCAAGACGCTCAAAGAGGTAAAATGAGTTGTCTAACTTGTGGAGGTAAAGGTAGCGCAGTTCCGTGTAAGGATTGTGGATATACTCAAACACCGGCAGGTAAGTTTAGAGTGTCGAAACCAAGTAGAGATAGAAGAAATCCAACGTTCGGCAAGAGTGAGGAATTGTTAGTGTCTGTATTACTCAAGGGCAAGAAAAAGTCCAAGCCGTTTCATGGCTACAATCCAAATAGACATAGCCGTAAAGGTGGATTGAATGCAAAGGGTAGAGCCAAATTTAAGAGAGAAACAGGGGCTAATCTTAAGCCACCTGTAACCACAAAACCAAGCAAACTCAAACCTGGTTCTAAGAAGGCCAAGAGGCGTAAATCATTCTGTGCAAGAATGGGCGGAGTAAAGGGACCGACCAGTAAAGGCGGTAAATTGACACCGAAAGGTGCGGCGTTGAAAAGGTGGAATTGCTGATGAGTAAAATATTTAATACGACTTGGGAGATAATGAAAGGAGTTTATGACCAACAATGTGTAGGTTGTGGAACTAATACTGATGTTGATAGTTGCGATAGTTGCGGAAAACCAGTTGGTTTATGCTGTGCAAAATTTTCATCGGATATGATGTCAATGAAATGTCCTAATTGTAGGTAGGTGGAATTGCTAATGAATAAAATATTTGATATTACTTGGAATGTTATGAAAGAGGACATCATCTCTATGTCCGATATAGAAATGATGGTAAAAGAAGTGCATGACCTTGTTCAGATCCAAGGCGCACATCCAATTGTTGCTGCAAGAATGGTTGCAGAAGCAAACTTCCCAGGAGAAAGAAATCAAAGAAAGATGGGCAGAACCTTATTCGCAGAATATGTAAAAATGATGAGTTGATAAAATGACAAGTTTTGAAAAAGCATGGAATATATTGAAAGAAGATAATAAAATTGAACAACATAAAAAGAAAATTATTAGTTGTTTGAAAAAAGAGGGAGGGGCAGCAGGTTTGGATTTATGTGCTAAAGCATGTGGCGTATCTCCAGAAGAATGTAAAAAGGTAATTGCCGGTATGAAAAATGTGAAAATGCACAAGAATGGTGATTTGATATTATTGGATGGTTTGTGAAATGAGTGAAGATATATTTGATACAGCATGGGATAGCATATTGAAAAACGATATTCGCCTTACGCCAATTTATCTTCACTTGATGGATATGGGCATGACAGGCGACCAAATTGAAAACCTAACACTAAGAGAGGTAGAGAGAATTTTAGACGGAGAGAGTGTCGTAAAATCGGATGAAAAAGGCGACAACGCCCCAACTAACCCAAGTCTTTGGGCGCAAGCCAAATCAAAAGCACGTTCTAAATTCAAGGTATATCCTTCTGCTTATGCTAACGGTTGGGCTGCTAAGTGGTATAAATCCAAAGGTGGCGGCTGGAAGAAAAAGAGCAAGAAGGGGAAGAAAAAATGACCGCTTTTGACATGGCTTGGGATTTTGTAAAGCATCAGTGCGGAACAAAAGATGAAAAGAAAGCCAAAGGCAAATTTGAAAAAATGAAGGGAGTAGATTTTACTTTACCAAGAGGCGAAATGAAGGTTCTACAAGCCGAAGATAAAGATTACAAAAGAGGCGTTCTCGTAGAACTGTTAAAAGATGGCGGATATGAAGTAGCGTATTGGTATGATAAATTCGAGGTTTATCCAGTAGAAGTTATAGTTGATGGTAAATCTATAAAGAAAGACGCTAGAAAAGTTATATTGAAATTTCATCCAAAACTAGAAGAGGCGAGAGGCAAGTCGAAAGCGTTAGTTAGAGAGGCTAAACGCAAATATAAGGAGTCGAAAAAAGATGATGATTGACAACCCTTTCTCTAATATCATCGCTAAAGATTTGAGGCGTTGGTTTAAAGAAAAGTGGGTTGATGTCTCAAGAAAAGACAAAGACGGCAAACATCCTCCTTGTGGTCGAAGTGAAGCAAAAACCGATAGCAAGGGTTATCCTAAATGTAGACCGTCAAAGAAAGTCAGTGATAAAACCCCGAAAACAACAAGGGGCGTAAGTGCTAAAGAAAAGAAAGCAATGACTAGAAGAAAGCGTTCTAAGCCTCAAGGAGTTGGAGGCAAACCTACAATGGTTAAATCAAGAAGAGATGGAAAATATAACCGACAAGGGCTACCTGTTTATCCTTGTAAAATTTGTGAAACTCCAATGGCGGGGCTTGTAGAAAACTTTACTGGCATTTGTCATGAGTGCCGCAAACTTAGGCAAACTAAAACCAGTCAAGATGCAATGCGTCAATTTGGCAATACATCAAATATAGATTACTTCACCGCTTCTGCCGAACCGTTTGAAGAAGCGTGGGACTCTCTTATCAAAGGCAAGTTTAGAGGTTATACTCGATCTAGCATTAGTGAAAGACCATATCGCCAGTCTAAACACAAGGCGTATGAATTAGCAAGAAAGGTTCAGCGAGAGCGAACAAAAAGACGATACAAAAGAAGCAAAGATAGAGGGGTAGTAAGACCGAAAATGCGTAGGCAACTAGGGAGAGGCGGCAAAAGAGCAACAACTACACGGTGAGGATTTATATGTTGTTCAACAAAGCATGGGACTTGATGAAGGCCGATATATTTCATGAAGGCCAACGTTTCGGAAGCATGGATGAATTAATGCCAATATTAGATGACCAAATATATAATTATGGAAATAACAACAAAAAGTTATCACCATTTCCTTTTCCTTACAAAAGCGGAACTACTCAAAGTAAATCATGGACTAAAATGCTAGACCAAGGATTATCTCAATTTACTGACATGCCTGGTTTCGCTTCTAGTGAACAAATGTTGCCAACTGTTGTAAATTGGATTGGAGGCAAGACTCAAATTCAACCATACATGAGGGGTCTTGCTTCTTTTTTCCCCGATGCAAGACCGGCTGAATTGTATGGAGGTAGCGGTTCTACCATACTTGGGCTAAATCGTGGAACTGGGTTCTTTGCAGACATAAACCCTGACAATACAAATTTGCTAACACAATTACAAAGAGGCATGGGCGTAACTGAAATTCCTAAAACAAGAGAACGTATGGGTGAAATGATTGATAGATTCAATGAGTTGCGTTTTGATAGAGATATAATGGGTAGGCAGTTATCGGATGATGAATTGATGGAGTTGGCACAATTGTATGTAGGTGCTAACTTACAAGCATTTGGTGGTTTGAAATATCCTACAAGCCCTGGTCAAAGAGCGAAATATCCTGAATGGTATGGCGGTTCAAGATATACTGAAGGTCCAGCCTTACCAAGCGGTTGGCGTAGTAAGCCAAAGAGAGCCAAGAGGATAATGCCCTTTGAGGTTGGTGCAATAGACCTAAGCAAATATCCAGACCGATTGAAAGATGTAGAGATACGCACCGGAGACATAAGAGATACCGCTAAGTTTCTTACGGGTGATGAATTCTTATATTTAGATCCTCAATATGTTGGCCGTAAGATACAGTATGGAGGCTCGGATGAGCAACTACAAGGAGGCTTATACGACCAACTGCAAAGAGATACAATCAATATAGGGGCGAAACATGATGGTCCAGTAGTATATTCTAACTACATGGTAAATCCTACTACTGGATTACCAAATCAAGAAATGATTGACGATTTGTTAGATGCAGACTTTGACCTACATACATGGATGAGAAAGCCAAAGGATAGCGGCAGACCAGTTGTAGAGGTTTTAGGTTTGAGAAACTTCCCCGACTTTGTTCAGGCTGCTCGACCAAGTAAATCTATTTTTGATTATAGATGAGATGCGTGGATATACTCAACAACGACAAATCCACCACTTACACCAACTGCTGCGGGTGCATTTATTACAATATTACCCGCATTGACAGTATAGTGTTGGGTTTCAATTAATATGGATTCAAGACGATAAGATGAATCGTATGCTCTTATTGTAACCAAAGAGGTAGTGCCGTCTGCTTCACTAATCAAAGGCTTCGCTATGATTTCGTTAGCAGTTCCAAAAGTCAAAGTTAGAGCAGCCGAATATGCGATTGGTGCGGTCTTTGCTGTTCGATGAACAGGTGTGATTTGATACGACCCACCCCCCCCTGCTTGTAATCCAATACCTGCATCGGATTGCCAAAAGAGATGCGATTGGTTTCCCCCTTGAGCATTAGTAATGAATCCCGATGGCTTACGTGCATATAACAACCCCATGTTTGCTATTGGTAAATTACCCGCATTGAAACCTGCAATGAAATCATTTCTTCTATCAGCATTTGCGCCTCCCGATGTTATTGCATTAGAAAGTGCTAACGGACCAGGTCGAACAAAAGAACGCTTATCTTCAATTGCTAAGATGACAGGTCCTGATGAACCCCTACCCACTCTTACTGATGCAAGAACTGTATTCTGTAAAACAAGATGTGCTGAAGGTGAAGAAGGGTATAATCCAGTAGCAGTATCTACATAAGAGCCATATACAAATCCTAGATTGTTTGGAAGTCTAGGATCGACATATACTAGCAATATTGCTTCTTGACTAGGTGAGCCACCGTTTGGTATGGGGCTTGCATGATAACCGGAGTGATAATTTGCGCTTGCAGTAATATCCATCACGACAGCAGAACCAACAGTATAGAATATCCCATCTAAATGAACTGTTCCTGTATCTACATACAACTGTGATGTTGCACCGATAGTCCCATTTGGTCTAACACAACAATTTCCAGACACTGGGTTATTTCTATCGGTAGCATCATATTGATTCAAAGTTGTAGCCAATACACCATTACCCATGCTATTTTCTATTACATTTGTTAAACTAGGACTTGTCAATACATCCGTGTCTCTTAAGCCATCATTTTGATATGAAGATGCACCAGTAGCAGTTTTTTCATGGCCTTCACCTAAATTTGTATTTGCCATCACCTTACCTCCATTAATACATCAATTCTTACTTCATTAGTGGTGTTCTTTGTAATAGGCATGAAAGTTGCTCTAAAAGCCGGAGTATCAAGTGGGTTATCTCCATGCAAGACAACCTCCGATATTGTTTGGTCTGTTGTTAATTGAGAGTCAAATATCGCCGTCATAGAGAGAGTTCTTTCATCTATCTTTTGAATTTCAACATTATTACTGAACAAAGGATTACCACTTCCCCCATCTCTACTAGATGCTTGAGTATTACCAGAACCTATTGTCATTTTCTTAATCAGCGTTTGCAGATGGTCGGTCAAGGCTGCTTTTATTGGGTCTAAAACTGGCATAATTAATCACCGCATACATTCCCATGCTTTTTCAAATGGTTTTTCATCTTCATGAATCCAAGGTCCATAATGACCGGACTCTAAAGACCTCTTTAACATTTCATCAAGTGTATATTCACGCATTGTATCATAGTTTGGGCGAGCCATCATCTCATATAACGCACGTGGAATATCATCTGAGCCTTTGAAAGAGTTGGACTGATCGTGAACCATCTCAATGGTAGGTATGTAATCTCCCCATTCCGGTGGTCGCATGTCATCTGGAAAAGGCATAGGCATATCATATACTATGTAAGCATGGTCGTAAGGTTCACCTGTATGAGAATGTGTGATGTCGCTATGAATTAAACGTGGGTTTTGCCAGTCTTTATTGCCTCTCAAGAGAGCATCATAAGCACATTGATAGCAATTACCTTTAGCCATTATTTCACCACATATCTCTTGCTCTTACTCATTCCGATTGGGTATGACCTTTTATTATCGCCCCTAACACCTATCTTACCAAGGCCGTTTTTATGTCTTGCACCTATGATGAAGCCAGTGTTATTAACACTCCTTACAGTAACCCTATGAACAGATATGAGTTTTAAACTATCCGATATAGATATATTATTTTTATCGTTTGCATCATTCGCTGACCTATTGATACCGCTTTCTTTTACAGTTGCTGTTTTAACATCTGTTAAAAGACCCTCAATACCTTTTTCATATTGACCTATAATCAAATTTGTTTTCAATAACTCGTAATTATGAACTGCTTCAAATACTGCAAATTTACCTATCACTCCATGCGTTGGTAGATTCACATCTACAATATCTCCCGCATTAATTGAAGTAGAATTTATCAATCCCTCCATGTAAATCATAGGCGCACCATTTTCACTTCTTGCTAACAATTTCTTAGCGAGCCTTCTTGCTTCACTTACAGATGCCAAACCAGGTATCTCTTGTCGAAGTGTCTTTACAAGTCCTTTACCATCTTCACCTGCAATCTCACGCATTTTCTCAGTATCTTGAATTTTCACATATACTATTTCATTACCCGCAATCACATCACCTACGATAATTACCTCATTAGGAGAATCAAACAACTTATTCACTTTGATGCTCTCTACTCCATTTTGTATTCCTATCCTAAATCCTTGATCGGAGAAAATTTTATCGGAATAAGTGATTTGACCATTTCTTTCATTTACAATTTGTCTACCATCTAACTGAGAGATATTTCTTATTGTCTCCATCGTGTTAAGACCTCTTGATTCACGTGAAACATAACTATCACTATGGCTATTCACCTGTTTTAGTAGAGGATGTGCATTCAAAGACTTCTTGACATCATTACTCTTAGAATCAAAATCACTTGCTGAAACCACACTTATTCCTATGTTGTCTCCGCTTGCATCATTTAGGATAAGAGATGCAGCATCAGTTGTCCTCATACCAATAAAACCAACACTTGATGCGGCAATAACATCTCCTATCTCTACACCACTAGCCGATAATGAGTCTTTTGATATGTCATTAAATTGCATAGACAAATCGCCTCTAAAATCTTTAATTTCTTTAACATTCCATTTTGTATTGTTTTTATCTATAATATAGTCTGGTGCTTTTGTTCTTGATAACTTTTCATAGTCATAATAAATAATATTGCTACCATCTGTATTTTGAATTTTACCAGCACTTTTACCGTCGCCTAGTGTAAAAGAGGATTGTGATATTGGAACAAAATCTAATGGGTCATAAGGCAAAAATCCTCTATAATTAAGTGTCGTTTTACTTACTTTGTTACTCGTTGTATCAAAATCATACCATGATTGATTTGTTAATTTAGATAACATGATAGCGTTATCTATGAAAGAAGGAGGGACTACCCCGTATATTTCGGGAGATAATGCTTGATTGATGTCGCCCAGTGCAATAGTAATTATATTATCTCTTGCTATATGAAATTCTATACCTACATAAGAAGAAACAGCAAAGAGAGATCCGTCTATTAAATCAAAGAGACTATTGTTAGTTACTAATATTTCATTGAGTCCTTGTCCCACTTTAGTATAGCCGATATATCCGAAATGATTCATTGAAATCAATTTTCCTGTTGTTGGCAAAGAAGTAGCATCATCTAACTGATGCACATTGCTACCCTTACTAATGACTATGGTAGCAGTAGGATATTCATTCATGATTGTATCATTATACACTTTGTTGTAATTAAGCGACTGTTTAGAATAGTCACCTTTCACGACCTCAAAACTATCATACTTGCTAGAACTTTGATACAGTTTTTCGTTACCCCCAGTGTAATCTGTTTGTGAGTATCTAGGAGATACTTTGGGATTGAAAACGCCACTATCGTCAATTCTGTTAGCATCCGATTTGAAATGTTGCATCAAGTTAGCGGAAGGTATCAAATGATACACTACATCGTATTCATTAGCATCTGGATAATCTATCTTGAACATTGGATTTGTTTCAGTAGCACCAGTAGTTGTGATTGGTTCTATCGCATTTGCACCTTTTTCAGCGTCTAATTCAAAAATACCGTATCTTTTATCTCTTGTATATGGTTGTTCTGCAATTTGATTTTGAGCAACATTTATGTTACTTCTTGCCCCTAAACACCATCCGTCTTGTTGTGATTGTGTAGCAAAACCAGTAAGTTTCAATGGCCTTACTGGTCTTACTATGTAATCTACATATTTTCTACGTGGATGTTGAGCATGGGGGTATTGTGAATCTAACTCAACAGTCATTTGGTTATCATCTTCATTTCTTGTAAGATAAGATTTTCTTAAAATATACACTCCACCCCAAGCGGGTAATTCGGATGCTTGCCTAATAGCCCATGTATCTCTACTTCGCTTTAGGTCACTACCAATAGTGTCAGTTCCTAAACTAGCAAAAGGAGTAGGTGAGAATCCCAAATCAAATGTCGGTTTGCCATCACCCTGTATGAAAGCGTTAGTGAAAACCGATCCTGTTCCAATGCCATCTATCGTTCTGTTAATGTGAGAAAATTTAGCATGGCTCATGAATGAGGGCAATACTGGGAATTGATAACCAAGAATTAAATCACTGTGCAATGACGCTGCTCTTGTCCCTACAACCGTATAATTTACCTCTTTATTTGTAGATTTTTCAGTTTCAGTTTGCATTACTAATCCCATTCGTGGTTGTGCGTTGGATTGAATTTGCCTTGTATCGGATATTTCATGTATATGATTTACTCTTGCTTCGTATATGATGCCTAAGAATTCGTTTGCTCTACCTCGGCTACAAGCAGGGTATCTAGCAATACTATTATGATGCCTGAGTGAGTGATGGTTTGTATGTAAAGCATTACCCGTAAGTCTGTAATAATCTGTATTACCTCCTAATCTTGTTTGGAAAAACGGAACAGATTGAGTAAGTAATGCACTTGCGGATTGCGATTGTTCAGCGTATGCAACTGAGCCTGTATATTGAGCCAAATCAATGAATGGGTCTACACCTTTATTTACAGGGCGTAATGAGTTTTGGCTTAGTCTACCTGCATGATTCGATACGAGTGAAGAAATTGCTAAATTGTATTTTCTTGCTAAGTATGCCTCTACCTGCTCTAATTCAGCATTTGATAAAACTCTATCATATTGTATTATCTCAGCAATATGTCCGATATAAGGGAATGAACTCGTATTTAACACTCCAACTTGTGAAAATCCGCCTGTTGATTTGTAGAAGTTAGCAGTTTGAGTATCTTCTACTTCCCCATCATGTCTAATAACTTGAGTTGCAGCACTTCCAACGCCATCCCCCCCTCCACAAGTCATGGTAATCATGTCCTCTTGTGTTCCAAAATTTACTATACTTCCAACCGGAGTCCTAGCAGCAGACCAACTTGTGTCCTCGCCAACCCAAAATTCCCATCTATTTTCCGAGCCTGATGTATCTGCGTATAAGTTATATCCAGACCTAGCCACTGGAGTAGAACTTCTGCTCTCATACCCTAGTTGGTGTGCATCGTTATCAACGCTTGATTGACCTACAAAGAATATAGTGAAGTCTTTTGTGTTTAACGCAGCATCAAACGGCCTGTGTAATTTATCACTAGAAACAAACTGCACTGTTGGATGTCCGTTAAACTTTGATGACGTTATATTCAACAATGGTCTATCATTATTGACAGATTGAGTGAAATCTCTACCATTGCCGGATGAGTCAGGCCATGTAGTAATTACGCCTCCATTTCCTATGCCTGTAATAGTATCTCCTTTCAACCATAATACAGGACCTGCTACTGGCAATGTTTCTGGTCTAGTATCATATATTTCTTGGTCAAAATTACCTGATGCCATGTGTTCATTTGATAACATTCCAAACTTTTGTAGACCTATTCTGTTACCTATGCCAATAGAATCATCATTTGGATTTAACGGCAAATTATTATTTTTAGCGTTTCTTTCAAATTGAGTAGCATCCACTGTAAAATCATTAGCAATATATCCTACTGGAATAGATAGTTCAGTTCCTCGGTCACTTGTGCTTACAAACTCATCCCATTCATCACCCTCAAATCCAGTGTTCTTAAATGCCATACTATCGTGAATTCCTCCATCGAATCTACCGGATTTTTGAATTATTCTATTGCTACTATCTCCACTTAACTCATTTGGATCTCCCGCTAACATATTTATTGCACTTGTGCAACCTCTCATTCCCCACGCTCGAACAGGCAATCTTCGGCTAACATCTAAGGCTGCTAACGGGTCTACAATGTAATACATTTTGTTCAAGTCATGAGAGTCATTGTCAAGGTCTATACCACTAACTAACCCTGTTTGTGCATTTGGATTGATAGAATCACCGATACCCTCCCCTCTTGAAAAACGATTTCTATTTAGAGCGTCATATAACTTGATAGTTCCATGTTGTTCTCTAATTGTAGTATGCCCCATCAATACTGCGTTAGCCCCTCTCAAGCCTTGCACATTTGCATGGCCTCCCGCATTTAATCCATTATAGCCATAATTTTGTAACCACTGAGCAATGTATAATCTCTCAAAAGATTTACTTACTGCCGGTGAATCATCTAATCCATTCCCATTGTATGAATAGTTTCTAAGTAATAAGCCATTTACAGCAGGGTATTTGATTGCACGTGGCATTCCGCTTTCTCTATATCTAAATGTCAAAAATTGTTCTCGCATTGTTCCAAAGTAAGCGGGGTGACTGTATTCTGCCAACCAATGACACAAAAAGGCATCGGGCGCACCATTTGAACCAGTTTCAGTATATTTTATCAAACCAAAATCAACATGCGTGGTATTTTTTGTATATGAAGTAGAGGGGATTGTGGCTGAGGTAGAAATTGGAACTGCCGCCATATTCATTAATTCAACATCATGGGTTAAAAGTGGCGGAACTGTGGCTAACTCAGTAGCAACTCTTGGTCGTATAACTCCTTCGTGATGACCTCTCAAAAAGTATGAACCATCTTCCGATATGCTTGTGATACTAACTGGTTCAGGCCTTCCTCCCATTTTGAGATATTGATTTAGCATAAAGCCATTAATCATAAATTCACTACCTGTATTGAATCTCCTACCAGATAATGTGCCACCTTGCAGATTCAACTTTGTAGCATTAGGTGTATTTATTGAGCCATCTATGCCTCCAACTGCAAAGGCTACGGCTTCCGAAGTCCCCTCAACATTAGTGTGCTTTTGGCCTGGTGCGAATAAATAATCAACAAAATCATTATGATTTCTTGCAGTATAAGAAGCATCGGCATCTATCATCCTTTTGCCTACAATTTCAGTCAATGGCAAACCATCGGATGCAAAAGAACCTGTATCAAATGTGCTACCACTTTGTTTCATATCTAATGTGTCTAATTCAAATAAAGCATTTGTATTTGTAGCCCTGCCACTTCCAAAGCCATGATGTTTATATTCAGTTTCGGCTTCAAACATCAGCGAATACGAACTGCCATGCGACCTATGTAACTGTCTACGCATAAAGTTAGGAGTTCCACGATGAGTTGTAGGCGATACAAAAGAATGCCCTTGTCTGCCAAATCTAATTCTATGATGAGGTATTTCATTACCAGTAGGAACTCCATAATTTGCTTGAGTCAATACACTACCTCTTTCGGCATGATCTGAAATTCTATGTGATGAGAATACTCTTGTAGTTCCGCTTGGACTTGAAGAAAGTGTTGTCCGATACTCTCTAACATCATTATGCACTGTCTTGTGATTGGGATGTAAAATTCTATTCAAATGGAAAATAAGCATTCTGTCGTGGGTATCATATTGTGATGCTTCTGTTGCTAATGTGCTTTGAGATTCCAAAGTTCCTATGGGGCTTGAGTTTGGTGCAGATAACCCACCTGTCCCCCATGTTTTGTTAGAATATGCTTGAACCCTATCATGCCCACTTCTTACAAACACACCACCAGGAATATCATCGGATGAAGGCAACTGTAATCTCAAATTTGGCTCAAATGGTGCATTAGGTATCGATGGTTTTCTTACGGTATCTCCTGTTTCTAAATTTTTTCTTTCTTTTGTAAATTTGTAATCTCGTATTATTGTGCCAAATGGTGAACCGCCTCTAAATAGATACTGATTTCCTAAATCATCAATTACTGGTATGTCGTCAAAAACCTGTTCCTCGTTTGATATAACTAAACCTTTTACCCTGTTTGTGTTAGAAACCCCTCTATTAATTCTAAATGGTCTTGCATACGGCCTACCCGAACTATCTTTCAATCCATGCGCTATACCTGCTGCGGTCATTGAAACATTTGTAATATTAGGGCCTAATTCATTCTCTGGTTGTGGAATATATGTGCTGACATCAGCCGTTGCAGTTTGCTCTAATTGATAGCCATTTTCTAAACTTACTTTACCATCAACGGTATCTGTTACATCATTAAATATCTCAGTTGCATATTCTAAAGGTTGAATATACAATTTATTATCCGATGTAATAGCATTATTTTGTAATGGCGTAATACTCGTAATACCTTCAATAGTTGGAGTTTCTACATAATTGTCAGGCGGCGGCATATCCTGTAATGAACAAGAGTTTAACCCTTCAATAGAAAAACGATTAAATCCAGAATGTTGAGATGAATTTATTATTTTTCCAGTAATGCCACTACGACTGATTCCTCTAGTGCTTGGTAAAGACATATTCCCTCCATCCATAGGTTTAGCAACAAGGTTATACAATCCAGTATTACCCATGCCTTGAACTATCGGCCCTAAATTTGCACCGCAATAATAATCTTCTGGTTCATCTGGAGATTTTCTTTGCCAAGTTAAAACAATAGTATGTTTGGGAGGCTCGCCAACTAATTCAAATGTGTTGTTAATTACTGTTCCAACAGCCGGATTATTGTTTGTAGTGAAAGGCAAATAACCATTTGGGGCTTCACATTCTATTGAAGTTACACCTGTGGATTCATTATACTCTACCCATTTTAGATTTACAAAGGCGGTAGCGTTTCTATCATGATAGTTACCATCAACAATTGCCGGTGCAGCACCGGCATTAAAAGCCCGTAAATGAAAATTGTTTTTTAACTCAGTAGGAATTCCAGTTCTATTTCTAGTTTCTATCTCTAGCAATATTTTAGTTGCAGATAAATTGTTGTGAGTTAGGATTGTAGCCCTCTCAATTTTGTATTTTTGTGGCAAAGATTGACGGACATATTTGGCTCGAAGGTATTTTGTTAAATCTTTTTCACCTTGCATTTTTATTTTCCGTGAGTTTATTTTTGCTGCTATGAATCTCGTAGCCTCTTCAGTTCCTAAATTGTAAGTATGTGCGCTACTACCATGACTCGCTGCTTGGGCTTTCAAATCAACTGCTATGACGTTTTTTGCCTCCGCAATAGTAGCAGATGATGATGCTAATGGAGTTTTTACTAGAACTGTTAATCCTTGTCTCCAATCAGTAGTGTTAATTCCCATTTGCCAATCGTTTATCCCTGTATCACTATACTCAGTGTCTGGATATGTTATGTGCATAGCAAATATACCAGATTGAGCATAGCCGTTCACATTTGACCCCATAACTCTATATTTTGCAGGTTGTATTCTGCGAGAGTATGTGTGATTATTGAAAACATGAGCCATTTACATCACCACACTTGATATGAAGCAAACCATTCTTGTGCTTCAGTAAAAGAAGGTTTCCTATGAAACACTCCAACTTCACTTAGAAATCCTGAGAAACTAATAGGTCCGGCGTTGTTTAAACCATTCCCGCCTCCGGTCACTCTACCATAGGTGGGAGTAAGACTACTAGATATTAGATAATCAGTAAAGTAGTTGTGAAAATTTAAATTTGGAACGCCACCTTGACTAGATGTTCCGTGTAATCGGACATAAGGCGCACCTAATAATGCACCACCTATGGTATGTTGCCCAACATTTCTATTGTTAAATGAACCCCCAACGGTGTAGGGAACTGCAACTGCCGCTACTGGATGATCTGCTGTTCCTCCCAAGTAACCAGTTTGTCTAGTTTCAAATGTAGTTTGAGCATTTGGAGAGGGATTTACTGTGCCATAATGGGTATCAGCAGTAACAGTTATGTGGTCTGTAAAATCAAATATACCTGCGGTTACAACACCATCAGCCGGATTAGTTATGCCTACCGTGTTGCCTATGTAACAGAATGTTTGATTAGCAGTATTATCCCTGCCTATCATTACAAAAGTCCAACCTGTCGTATCAATACTTATACTATTAAGACCTATTCCTGGGATTCCTAAAGGCGTAAGAAGGCTTGCATCTAGCAATCCCGAACTTGTATAATGTGATAACGCAATCTGTATTTGTTGTAAATTTCCAGCAGGGGTGCTGCCGCCTATGTGCAAACCGTATGGCTTACCTACATTTGTGCCATCATCATATATTGAATGAAATACTGGTCCGGATATTTGGCCTACTGCACCTGGCTTCATAATTGCAGATATAGCCCATGAACCAGATGTCGGATCTAATGTAGTCAATTCACCGTGTTCGCTAGTAGCAACATTACTAGCGATTCGTGAAACATGAACTGCACATGGAAAATCCCAATCTAAAACCACACTTGTTCCTTCAATTCCATTAGTAATTCCTGGACCTGATGCCATACTAGCGTTTCTAACCATTCGTAAAGGAACTCCATATATATCTTCAACCCATTCGCTAGGATTGCTGTTACTGCCTCCTTGTGAGGCTGAACTAATGGTTATGTCCTCAGTAGAAGCACCTAAACCATTAGTTAATCTTGCATAAAAATTACACCAACCTTTTGGGTTGCCATTTGTATCTATGTAGGTTTTGTGGTGAATACCTCTTAGGGTATTGTCATTGATTGTATCTTCATTTGTAATCTCAGTAAAATCCAATACTGCTGAGGGGCGTTGCATTTCTCCAACATTCATGAAACCTGCAAAGGGTTCTGTCAAAGAACCGGCATACAAGTGTTTGTAGAAACTTGTGTAATCATTTTTAGAGCCATCTGCTATATCAAAAACTAATCCAGTATGACCCCCACCAAAAAACAATATTGCCTCTCTATCAATAGGAGGATATATAATTTCTATATCTATACCAACTACCTCATTAGTTCCTTGGAAAAATTGTTCTTTTAAATCATCATTGCCATCCAATGGTAATAAATTCATATATGCTTCCCCATCAGGGAATGCCCCCAAAATGAAAGGAAGGCCAAAATCAGTAAAAGTCGCAAGAATGCCGCCTACTCTTGCATATCCTTGGCTACCATCCCACCCGCTTCTTTGTAAGTATTCAAGGAATTTACTATCAATCGTCACTCTATCCAAATTATTACCTATTACACCGTATGCAGTCCCATGAACAGTGCTTGCTTTTGTTGTGACTACATAACGCTGACCAATTCCATTATATTTTCTCAATGTTTCTGTTGAATCTAAATGGTGAGTAAGAGAGCCATGTGGAGAACCAGTAAAAGTTGTAATAGGAACAAATGTTTCGCCATCCGAACCTATTGGCAAAGGGGCAGGGAATGAGTTGGTTTGATAGGATCTGCTATTTGTAGCCAACAGACCTCCATAACCAAATGCTTGTATTGGGTTATATGGGTAATAACTATTATTTTCTAACCAAACCGCAAAGTTTCTACCTGCTGCACCTGGAACTGTGCTATGAATCACTATTGTAAATCCTTTTTCACCACTTTTGGATTCAACTGCTTTACCTCTAAATGCACGTGCATATCCTAAGTGAGAACCTTCATCATCAAAAGTTGAAAAATCATCTTTTAGAAAAGTGCGAAAAGCAGAACGACCATTGCTAAATTTCGCTTCAGGAACACCCGCCATATTTATTCTTCTAATTAATTCATCAACACACTCATCAAATGATACAGCCCCAACTGCAATATCTCTAAATGAATATCTAAAAGGCACGACATAATTTAAATTAGCCATTTCTCCTGATGGCTCATGTCTTTCACTATGACCTTTCAAGCCCAAATAATCGGTATAACATATTATTGGTTCTTTTAATATGCGATTATTATCTGTGCCATATTCTTGAAAAATATCCCATTGTAAAATATCGATATCGTGGTCTAGCATGTAAATAAAATTAAAATCACCTCTTAAATTATCGGAACTATTTCTTGTAACAAATTTATTTGTGTCTAACCCCAATGCAAAACTTAATTGTGTGACCAAAGCATCTCTTCTAGTCGTTAATAGCCCCCCGACTCCAAAAGCATCCATTTGACATTTTAGTGTTCCAGTATGTGCTGAAGGACCTATGTTAGTATTCTCATTTACTATCACGCCCCCCAACTGAACAGTAGCACCTGTGAACATATAGGAAGTGGCGGTTTCAAATCCCCCTCCTAAGTTACCTCCGATGTCTAAAAGAATATCCTCTCTAGGCATTCTAATGAATGCTTGGTCTACATAAAGTCTATTCAATGTGTTATCTGCATTAACCACTCTAAAGTGTAGATATGAACAATATGTCAAATCAGGTCTAGCCGTTGGTGCTATAATCCCTTCGCCAACTATTACATGACTTTTTTGTGTATTGGTGAAATTAATGTTGGCTTCATTTACAAAAGCCTCAGCATCATCAACTTGTATGTATGCCGATGGTGTGTGGAAGGCCGAAATTGGAATAGTTAAATCGTGTCCGGTTATTACAGCCTGTATGTTACCCTTGCCGACCCTTAATCCATAAGAGTTATCTGGTCTTAAATCATTATTTTTTAAATCCTTTTTGAGTTCTATGGCTGGTAAGCATTTGAAACCCCAATCAACAGCGTTTCTTGCCTCATAATGTTGCATTTGTGGCCTATTTTTAGCCGTCATAGTGCAATCCAGTGTCATACTGAATTCTTTGCCTTCAGCGTGTCTGCCATCCTCAACGCCATCTATGATTTTATACAATTCCTCAACATCAAAAAACATTGATGGGAAAAGTGGCAATTCTACTAAAGCCCTAGTAGAAGCGTAATATGTCGAGGTTTGTTTATCATTTCTAATAGATGGATTATCTGAACTGACTATTTTATCCTTCCACCCTTGAAGATATGAGTGTTCTTCAAATTGACTTATTGTATCTATTCCACCTTGACCTAGACCCCCTAGAGTTAAAGAAACGGTAGGAGTTCCTAAATCTCCTATCTCTTTTATTGGTATAGCCTCTCCAAGATTCAAGTTACGTTGCACTTCGGAATCTACTAAATCCATTAATTTAGAGCGACCTCTAATCATTAACTCGCCTTCACCGTTTGCCATGTCAATTTCTATCTCTTCTGCTCGACCATCTAGTAACACCATCTCAATAGAACAAATGTTAGAATTTACATCCGTATCTCTAGTTCTAAGATCGTCAAGAGCAGCAGACCTCTTTTTGTTCTTTGGCATTATTAATAATTCATGTTCATTTTGTGTAACATTGTTATCTATAATTTCAAAGACTTGATGAGTTGCTCTTGAATAAGTGTTAGGTAGTCTTTTTTGCTCAACTGTTCTTATGTTAGTAGTAAGTTTATGATTGGTTAAATCCTCTCCTGTATTCGTTTCTACTGTAAATAAGTGATTTGAAGAATTGTTTGATTGGTCTACTAAAACTGTGTTATCAACTCTTTTTGGCCTACCATATCCTTTGATACTATCCTTGACTGACACTACACAATCGCTTACATCTATGTATGGTGTGGGATATTCGCCTCCGTTGTTATTCTTCATAACATTAGATACGATTGGCCTTTTGAAGTCCTTTGTGGGAACATTTACTATGCCTCCTGGTGATGTAATTTTTATATCAAATAAAGATTCATCAAGTGGGGGGCCAGTAATTAACGGTGCTAATTGTGTTAATGCCTCGGCAATGGTGACGATAGAACCTTGAAAATCTATAATTTGACTAAAACAAGGAACGGTTTTTTTTACTACTAAATAACCATTATGACCACTAATATGTCGTCTAAGCATATCTGTATTTTGTTGAAAAGTGCCTTCTTCAATATCAGTTCCGGCAACAACTTGTCCTGTTAAATCAATTGCATCATAGTGTATTTGCATCTCTTTAATTCCTAACTGTAACCATAACGCATTAGAAAATTGTAACTTTGCTATATAAGCATCTTTTACAGGGGTTAAATGATTGATATATACATCGTTTGTTGGATTATCATTATGCAATTCTGCGGTATGATTTATATCTAAATTCTTAATACAAAATGGCCTTATATCATCTACACCAATAGCCACTAACTGGTCGAAAACAGATGATGACAATATATTATTTGCAGATATTGGTGCTTTGACACTGGCTGCACCCGAATTGAAAATAAAACGATGTTTCCATGTGCGAGGATCGGATGGGTCTGCTTTACTGGTAGACACAAATGAGTAATTTTGTAGACTGTTTATTTCTCCTTGATACACCGTTTCAGTGATTAGCATTGGGTCATTTTGTTGTATATTCGCTTTTAGCGATAACTCGTCTGTCTTTATCGTGAACTCATCTACAACACCTTGGACTGTTTGTTTTACCGTTTGAGAATCTATTTGTAATCTTGCAGTTATGAAATCACTGTCTACTAAATTGTATGCAGTTAAACCAGACATACCTGCAAAGTTATTTGAAGAACTTGTTTGAAGCACACCGCCTATACCTGAAAGCCCTCCCCCCCCTCTTTGTTGTTGTTGTTGGCCTGTCGGCACAAACGCTTGCCCTGCCGCAGCATCTTGAAGAGAACCCGTAGTCAAACCAAAAGCAATTTCTATATTAGCAAGGCTATAATCAATAGGGCTTTGCCCATGATTGCCATTCCACCAAGTCATATCAAAGGTAGAACCAGTTGAAGCATATAGAGCCTCCATAACAGGGTCAGGGAATGAGAATGCAGACTTGTAAGCCCCCCTGCTAATTAATTGCTCTATATCTGGTGTTGGCATTCCAATATCTTGATACAAATATTGAGCAATTGCACCTATACAATTTCCTATATCTACCAATGAGTTAGTAGTGTGTGGATAGGCAGATGATACTAGAGCCGCCCAATCAAGCGGAGTTGGATTGTTATTCCTTCTTAGGAACAATAAGTCTAGCATTCCTCTAATAGCGTTGAAACTAGGGGCATCACTACTTAAGTCCGAATATGTTATGAAATTGCCCACCTTATACCCCTCCGTATTTATCGTAAAAGTAGCCGTTCAACATAGCAAGTGAACCATCACTATCCTGAACACTACGATTGTAATATAAAATTTCAGCAATCTCGGTATTTTGTGTCCCCAATCCTCCAGTTCCATCGGGAGTGGCAACTTTAGTCGTAGGATTTACGCTACCAACTCTACCCAAAATGCCCCACAAATCTCCGTTGAAATTTGGAGTTTGACCAGTATATGCTGATAAACCGTTTCCACATAAAGTTCCACGCCAATAAATTAGCAAATTACCATTGTTAAATGATAAAACCAATAGACCACCTTCATTTTGTAAAGTCGAACCTATATGATTGATATTAGTAGCAAGTGTTTCTTTTATCAAAGTGTAACTATTTGCAGAACTTATCGTCACTTCCCAAGCACCTGGCGGTGAACCTCCGCTAAACATAGAATTCACAAGAGTCACAAACCCTGAAGGATCCCATCCACTCTTTATCATAAATGCAAATGTATGCGCTTGATTGGAAACCAAAGGCGGTTGAAAGGCAAGGGACTCAGCATCAGTCGTCGCCATATTTGCCCACCCTCCGGTTGCGCTAGTTAGTTTTACTGATGGCTGAGAGTTAAAACTAGGACTTGCAGATTGATATTGCCATGTTCCACCCATTGAGTATAAACTAAATTTATTGCCTGAATTATCTGGCAAATGTGTAACGGTGTCTCCATCTGCAACCCCAGTGAGTGAATTTGCTGAAATCCACATATAGAGGTTAGACATAAAGGGCGGGTCTATATCAGGAACATCACTTGTTTTGGGGGCAGTTCCAAGGTTTTGATTAATTCTACTTTGTGAAGATACAAAATAAGCAAAGTTTTGATTCCCACTTTTGTCAGCAAATTTTTGACCTTGAGTGAACAACGCTCTAGTGAAAGCATCTTTTGGTCTTGTAACTTGATTTGCTACCGCTACTGATGTATTTTCATTACCATCATCTATAATTAAATCAGCATTACCTAATGTAAGCCATACTGGTGTCCCGTCAATATGGTCAAATAAGAATCCTTGACCTTTTGGATGATTTTCAATCGTAGCGGCTGTTGTAGTATCGTTAGTGAGAATAACAGACTGACAACTAACTCTATCATTGGCAAAATCTATACTTTGAAGTCTAATTCTTTCTATTGGATTTGTCATTGGATCTAGGCTTCCAACATTAGAAAGGGCTTCGGTCATTAGACTTCTAACTTTTATCAATGCACCCCCCGAAGTTCGATGCGAACCCGTCAAAGGGTTAGTTCCCGATTGATTTACTACTGCATTGATAGAAGAGTGTTTTACTTGATTTGTTGTAACATAGTCTAAACTACCCTGCCCGTCATTCAAAGTGTATGCGTTTAAATTTAAAACCGAGTTATACCAAGATTGTTTTCTAATGTCATTTATCTCTATACCAGTTGCATAAGAGGCTAACTTTTCTAAAGCAGTAAAAGAATCCGTTACACCGGACTTTTGGGGCAAATCATAGATTCTAAAGAAACCTGTATCTCCTATATTGTGAAAATCATAACATATCATCACCAACGGTATATCTAATTGAGGGTCGAAATCTACACTTGCCTCTTTACCTTGAGTCGGGACTGCCTCATTTTTGTTATTGAAGAAATGTATTTGAGGTATGTCTATATCATCATTGAAATCCCACAATCCAACAGTGGTATCTTTGTTTGAAAGAGGTTGTATTAGTGGCTCTATGATTCCCCTAGACACTCTTACCGAATCTATGATACCTCTAAATTCACCTCCTTTGCCACCAATATACAAATCCGATGACACGTTATCTAATACCTGTTCTTCAACCAAATTTAAGGTTGCTACTAAGTTCGTATTAACAAATATCTTCATTTCATCTCCAGTAAATTGAGCGCATATATACATAATGGGTTGCTCGTATTGATTTAATTCATTGACAAAAACCTCTCCGCCTTGATAAAAAGTATTTTGCGTTTGAGGCAAGTTTGTTATTGATGCAATATTATATTGAGTGCTACAAGTAAATGATTTTCCAACACAACTTATTGTGAATTCTATATTTCTATAATGGTTATTCTCTAATATTTTAATGAATGGATCGCCAACCTTCAAAGAAAAGCATCCATCTTTACTCAAGACTATACCCCCATATTCAGGAATAACAAAAGCCTCTATTGTAAAAGGCCCCATGATTCTGTTTAAGGGGTTTGTCTCAGTAGGTAAGTGTAACCTGCCTATTTTTGTAGCGTTACTAAGCCTATTTGGTATATTGCCGCTATATTGTGGCCTCAGTAAATTTACTCCACTCTCTTTGAATTGGCCTGTGGGGACTACCACGCCATCTGTAAAACCGTTGAAGCGTATCGCTTTATTGCGTTTTTTGTAAGCCATATCACAACCCCACTAATTGTTCAACTGGTGCTAATGATATTTGGTAAGTCCATACAGAATCACCGGCTTCATAACCAGGGTCAAAACTTTGAACAACACATGGTATTGCGACTCCTTGACGTAAAAACGGGTTTGGCCTTACAACATTATCATTTACAGTTTCACTTGGGTCAAAAGGCTCATTGTTAGAAATTGCCGAATGGTCTGTTCCAGGTCCGGCAGGGATTAAGAATTGTCTTAACTCTCTATTGCCCGAAGTGGATGTTATTAGTGATTCATAAGGTATTCTCACTCCAACTATCATCTTTCTTACGGATTTAGCACTATCTATGTTCAAAAACTGTGCAGAATCAAATGAGGCAATTGAGTCTGGTAAATCAATTAGACTACCTGTTAAAACCTGTGGGCTAATCAAAGCCCCACCTACACTTGGATTTGTAATTGAATTCAACAAATCTTGTAATTTATCTCCCCTTGTTAGTTGAACGCCATTTGCCCCGTTAGTCATGTTTGTTACAAAGAATCGGCTTGACCAGTTTGCTAATGTTCCACTTGTGTATTTTCTTACATTTACAATACTGTTACCATCATTGCCAGTAGCGATATTTTTTATTTTTATCATTTCATCATTAAAACCCGTTGATTGATTGTCGCCAGTTTGTGATACTTGAGATAAAACAGCAGCCTGTCCTATGGATTGTGTTACTGTGATAAGATTCGCTAAGGGAACAGGCACTCCATTTACACTGGTTATACCAGTTGCTAAAGAAGCCACAATAGAATTACTCAATGTGCTAGTATCTGTTGTTCCGGCAATATTACATAGAACCCTAGTAGTTGAAACACTAGAAACTGCGTATGTAGGTGCTACTCCGTTGTAAAGTAATAACTCCGTTGCCTCTTGTAAGTTGGCATCAATTTGTCCTTTGACTTTGAAAACAATTGCTACACCATCTAACTCCGTCAAAACCTCATTCCATGATGATACTTCAAGAGATGAGTGCCATGAGCCTGAGCCTGATGAACTTACCGCATGAGATAAATCTAAAGAAAATGACGCACCATTACTGCCGGTTGCCGTTTCATCATCAGTTAGTATTCCATCTATTGTTATGCCCACTTGAGGTTGATTAAGATCTAAAGCAGCCCTTGTCGCTAACAATGGGATAGGATGAACCAACACATTACGTTGAACTGATATTTGGATGTTGCTTGCTTCTAATTCTATTACAGAACTATCTCTTTTTATCAATTGAATCATCGGCATATCATATCACCCCTCTTGTAAAGCCTCCACCACGCTTACGGGTTCGTAATACTTTACTTACTTCATCACTAACTGCTTTGGCAATCTCTTTTGCGTTTCCTCCGCCTTTTACATTTATGTTGATATTATTGGTATTACTGCCACCCATTGCACCATCTGTTTTTATTGAAACTGGTATTGTTCTGCCATCTGGTAAAGGCACTATTGCTTCAGTTCCATGCAAAGTAACAGGGTAGCCACTAGACGGGCCAGAAGCGATTCCACCCTCACTAAATCCTAAGAATCCGGCTGCTTTACCCAATCCGCCTCCTATTTTTTCAACTACACCTCCTATATTATCAACAACAAATTCAATTACATCTAAGATAGGTTCTAAGAATGCCATGATTGCATCAACAGCCCCCTCTATGAAAGGTGATACTTTATTGAACAAGCCCATTATTGCTTTGAGAATAAGTCCTATAACCCCTAATACTATTCTTAGAATAGGTCCTGCTACTGAGAAAATAGCCTTAACTAATCTAATCAAAGGTGGTGCAACCCTCGCTACAACTTTGATAAATACTGCAAGGAATATGCCGAAAAGATTGACTACTACCCCCGCAATCATACTCACATATTGTATGACTGTTACTGCGAAATCTATTATTCCACTTGAAAACAAAAAGTCCACAAAGCCCGAAATTACATTACCAAAGAAATCAATAATCCCTCCGACTGTAACTCCTGTATCGTCTAAGGCTTTTTTGACAGTAGTGAATGCTACCGCTACAAGTCCTAAAAACATGCCAAAAGAATCTAATATTGTTTGAAAAATCCCTGCTTCATCCATTCGTGTAACAATATCTCCAATGCCAGTGAATACTGCACCTATCAATCCAAGGAATATTTGTATTATGCTACCCAACAAAGAAAATATTTGTTCTAACATAGGGATGAGCAAACCTCCTATATTAGAAAAATCAAGATTACCGATTGCAGATGTTACAGCACTAATGGCCCCCATGAAAGCATCAACTATTGATCTACCCGCTTCTAATACATCACCAAACGCACCTGCGGCAACCTCGCCCCCGCCAAACTCCTTTGTAAGTAAGAATATCGCAGCACCTACTAAAGCAAAAATTCCTAAAACAAATATCATAATCGTGTTCACTTGCTTTAGAAATCCTAAGAATTTGCCAAACGGCTTTGTAAGTTCATCTACTGATTCTGTAACTTCATCTGTTTTATCAGCAAATTTGCCAAACAAGTCAGCCGTAGTTTCAGTTGTATTTTTTACATCAATATATAATTTATAGAATGGCCCTAACGCTTTATTGAGAACTTTATACCGTAGATTTAGTAAGTTGATTGATTTGCCTTGTTCTTTATAAATTGAAGTCATTTTTGCTTGAGATGCAATAAAATTATCCAACTCAGTCACTTTCAATCACCGCTTAGTTTAGCGTTATGTCTGTCAAAGAAATCGTATAAAGCCGACTCATCGCTTGTAGTGCGTAACGGTTGTCCCTTATTATTTCCACCCATCTTCATCTGTTTTTCGGCCTCTTTTTGCATTCTTTCTAGCATCTCGGCTCGTTTTTCAGTAGCGGCTCTAACAATCATATAATCTAACATTACTCTTTGTGGAGGCATATCATCCCAAAAATGAGGGGGGCATTTGAAATGCGACCCCAAAGCAAAAGTCATTGCTTGAAATGAGAGTATTGTCATTTGAACTACATTTAGTTCTGGTCTTTCATGAGGATCTGTATCTTCATCCAAAAAGGACACTAAATCCTCATAACTTACCCCAAAGGGTTCACATCACCTGCAAATTGTCCTATAATATCTGTAAGGTCTGGTAGAACCTTTCTTATCTCAGCCCCTACCTCCGGCGTTAGATTGAGCAAATCTTTTTTCGACATTTTAGGTTCTGTATCGGATATGCAATTTACTAAAACATATCTCCAATATCCACCTAAATCTATATTGGGTGCAACCTCTCCATCATCACCCGTTTTGAATGTTACAAATTGTGACATTGCTTCTTGTTGTTGAATCCATGAAAGTGGTTTTACAAATACTATCAACTCACCTACTGGTGTTTGAAGTATATGCTTTTCAGGATTACTACTTAGAATGAAAGGATTATTCTTCATTGCCATCAGCAACAACCTCTTCCTCTACGACTTCTTCTGTTTCGACTACTTCATCTTCCTCATCAGTAGTGTTTTCAACCAATCGAGCAATCAATTGTGCTTTGTTACCATAAACTGGCAACTCTCTATTCTGCAACTCAACTCTAAGTTCAGTTACAGTAAGTGAATCCCATCGGTTTGTTACAACTTCTTCTATTGGCGCAGGGTCGCCATTTACGGACTTAGCAAGGTTAGGTAAAAGAGTGTGAACTTTTACTTCATCTGCTGACAATCCTGGACCTGCTACAACAGATGTTCCATTAATCTTCCAATCTAAACTCTTTTTTTTGCCATCAACAACTACATATCCTGTCAATCTCATGTTATCACCGTTATCATTTCTTTACTTAAAGCCTCATTCATCAATAGCCTAAATAGACACTGTTCTCTACTACTTTCAAATGGCGAACTATCAATTCTACATCAACTACGACAGCACCTTTACTATCTGGTATTTGGTGGTCTGCCTTCTTGATAGTATAATCTTCAATAGTAATAGTAGCACTTTCTCTAGTTGCATGACCACCTACTTTCTTTAGTGTCATCACAATGTCATTTTGATTGCGGTGATGTTTTCTAGTTCGCATTTGATTCCATAACTGATCGTCCTCTATTATGGCACTAAATGTAAATGAGTATTCTCTCTTTGCTTCAGTATAATCCATCGGCATTTGAACTCCGGCTTGTTGCACTTGGTCTGTATCTAAAGATACTCCTGAATAGCCTCTAATGTAATGCCGTGTTTCATTAGAATTGTTGAGTTGGAAATTGACTTGTGTTGCACGTAAAACTGTTTGACCAAAAATACTGATATTCATGTCTTGGAACAAATATGGTTTCTCTCCGGCCATAGCAATACCACTTACACTACGATTAACTGCGGTATCTGCAATATCTTCAAACATTCTCTTTGGAGAAAAGACACCGGCAGTATCAGTATAGTGCCTACCTGCTTCATAATCTACTTGTAATTTAACTTCACCTTCAGTATTTGCACTAAATCCAACAGATTGAACTTTACAACCATTGTAAAGTCTTAGCAATTGTTCAGCCCCTGGTGAAGCATCATCTCTTCTAAATGATTGTTCAATCATGAAAGTTGGCAAAGATGTATCGCCAAACATTGTATGAACTACACCAAATTTCAATTCCTTAGTTGTATTGTGAATAGATGGAGAATATACTTCATTGTAAGCAATTCTTTCAACACCAGTGGTTGATGTTTGACTTGCAGTTCCATGCTTATGAGCAAAGAAAAATGGTTCTTCTACATACAGATATTGTCCTTCTATCCCTATTACTCTCCTTAATTCACATTTTGGAATTTGTCTATTTGTAGTTGCAGCGTCTTGACCAGGGATTGTATGCAACTCACCATCTATGATGTTAATGTAATCTCCAACTGCAAATCCGGCAATTATAGCAGAATCTAATTTGACTCGAATATCGCCTCTTTTTATTGACTCGGCAATTGGTGGTAAAACATATACCGCCTTATCTGCAACTGCCGCTAAACCGCTTGCGCTACCTCCGCCAACACCAAGGCTAATAATGTCCGATGTCCCAGTAAGTGTGGTAGTTGCCGCCGAATCAAAATTACCATAACAAGGATTACCAGTAAGGGTATTCAAGGTTTTGAATACACCACCAAACTCAGGCACTACATGGTGTGTTAAAGATATATTTTGTTTGAAAACACAAGTAACTGAAGAACCAGTCGCAGTTCCTCCGCCTACCATAGCAACCCCATGTTCAGTAATATTTGCACTAGCCAAATCGAATACGTTACCAGTATATGCGATAACAGATACATTTGTTAAATCTATTTCACCTGTGCCATACCGATGTATTGCATATTCAGCATTTCCACCTTGCTTCAAGTTTAATTGGTCTTTAGCAGAATTGTTATTATTAGGGAGTTTAAACTGAATAAACTCTCCTTGCGATATTGCAGTATGTCCTCCTAAACCGTATCTCATCCATCTAAAATTATGAGCATTCGCAGTAAAAGAACCACCAGTTAATGTTTCTTTACCACTTGTTAGAACATTTACATCACGACCCATTCCTATTACATGCTGCATTCTTACATCTATGTCTGGTTCAGGTAATGAGAAATTATCTAAAAGACCAAAGAATTGGTCTGTTTTGACTCCATGTGAAGTATCAGTCATGGCAGTATCTGGAGTAGGACATCTAACTGCGTCTATTTGGAATGATGTATTAGTATCAGCAGTTTGAATTGTTGCCATTTTTGGTTGAACTGTAATTGTTTTGTTAGTGGTATCATTAGCCACAATGTAATAAGTCCGGCGTGTTGATGCGTAATCATCATTAGCGAAATTTCCACTACTACTGATTCTCAATATACAACCAACCAATGAATTATCGGGTATTAACAATGTAGAACCGACCCAATAAGATGCAGTTCCAAGAGTGATAATGCTTGTATCA
>TARA_R100000697_G_scaffold6469_3_pt1 | contig 55873 bp, 52 predicted proteins | sample TARA_R100000697 | Tara Oceans TARA_R100000697 (sample SAMEA2622788) | marine metagenome | biome: marine biome (ENVO:00000447); feature: surface water layer (ENVO:00002042); material: "saline water (ENVO:00002010), including plankton (ENVO:xxxxxxxx)" | depth 5 m
GATAATATTATTTTAGCTTGTGCGCTGAACGAAGTAAATGATGGAAAAAGAGTTGTTGTTGTTTCCCGCGATATTAACCTCAGAGTGCGTTGTGACGCCCTTGGTATACCTTGTGAGGGGTATGACATAAACCAAGTCGTAAGCGACCGTAGCAAGCTTTATACGGGCTTAGAAAAGCATTTGGTAGATGATCAGATTATCGACCATTTCTACTCCGGTGAGAAAATTTTTATTGAAAAAGAAGAAAAGTTATTATTACCCAACCAATTTGTTATGCTGATCTCTAATTCTAATGAAAAGAAAACTGCATTAGCAAGATTCTTAGCATACAACAAACCGCTTATTAAAGCAGGAATTCATAAACATGGAGTCTGGGGAATTACCGCAAGGAACAAAGAACAATCATTTGCAATTGATTTGCTACTTGATCCAAACGTGCCAATCGTATCCCTCATTGGTGCCGCTGGTTGCGGTAAAACTTTACTGGCTGTTGCTGCTGGATTGGAACAGGTCTTAGATGAAAGTGGTAAAGAACCAATCTACAATAAGCTTGTAGTTTCAAGACCAGTGATGCCGATGGGCAGAGATATTGGTTTTCTACCGGGTACATTAGAGGAAAAGATGGCTCCATGGTTGGCTCCAGTGCAAGACAACTTACAATTTTTAATGGGAAATGATAAAGTAGCATTAGAGATGTATGCTGAAAGAGGGATAATCGAGATTGAGGCTTTGACATATATTCGTGGACGATCTATTGCAAAGGCTTTTATTATTATTGATGAGGCTCAGAATTTATCAGTTCACGAATTAAAAACTATTATTACTCGTGTTGGAGAAGGCACAAAGATTGTTCTAACCGGCGACATTGAACAAATTGATACAGTATATTTGGACGCAACAAGCAATGGGTTGTCTTATGCTGTAGAAAAATTTAAGGAGCACGACCTCGCAGGACATATTTCACTGCAAAAGGGTGAAAGATCAAAGGTCGCGACATTAGCAGCAAAGGTTTTATAATGAATTTAAAAGAATATATGATTGATTATGTTGGAAATAAACATAATCCAGATACTGATGATGTAACCGTTGATATGGTTGTAGAAACTTTAGCAGAAGAGTTTCCTGAGTTTCTACTTATGGTAGCAGAGGAGAACTACATCAGAGGCTATGAGCAAGCACTTGATGATGTAAACAGTGTTAAAAAGAAATATGGACAACAAAGCACAGTACATAAGAAAAAAAGCAAAAAGCGCAAAAATAAATAACGGCTTCACTGTTAATGGCGTCAAAGTTCAGATTGGTGAAGAACCTAATTTTGATGTTGAAAAATTTTTAAAAAATAAATTTAATAAGCTGCCTAATAACTTAGTTAATTCTGTCAATAAAATTATATTTGGAGACTTTTATCTAAGTCCAGAATACGTTGGAAAGGCAGCAAATGATGTTATTTATCTAACCAACAAAGAAGATGAAGACGATTTATTCTCTACTCTTGTACACGAACTTGCACACGCTTACATTACAAAAAACTATAATCAAGTGTTTGGTGACGGTGAACTTAAAAAAGAATTTTTGTCAAAGAGAAATAAACTGTATCATAAGATGAGATCCAGTGGTATAGACTTACCACCACATCAATATTTTGAAAACCCAAATTTTGATAGAAAGTTTGATGGGTATTTAAATAGGAAAGTTGGTTATGATCTTTTAAGTCAGCTTATAGTCGGAATATTTCCAACTTGTTATAGTGTTAGTTCTATGGACGAATACTTTTCAGTTGGATTAGAATTATTGTTCACCGGTAAAGGCAAAATGCTTGAGGACTGTCCAGTATTAAAGGAAAAGGTGATACTATGAGAAAACCAAGAATTCTTTTTGAACAGGTATTAGTTGAAAAAATGCAACGCCTGCAAGAAAAAGTTAAAACAAAAACTGAAGAAAAGAAAAAACTTAAACAAGACAACAAGAAAAAAGGATTTGAAAAATTCTTTGAGATGAGTTATAATGAACTACGCCAAGAAGCAAAAAAATTAGATATAAAAACTTGGCGTAAATCAAAAGAGAATTTAATTGAAGAACTCATCGCAGAACACAAAAGACTACATTAGTTATTCACGCTATAAAATGTTTAGCGAATGTGGCTGGAGATATCGTCTCGTCTACAAAGATAAAGTACCATTTTATTCCAGCAACGAGTTTACCGCTTTTGGTACAGCTATTCACGCCACTTGTGAAAACGTCTTATTTGGTAATAAACAAGCAGAACCAGAGAATTATTTTGTTGAACAATTTGCAGAAAGCCGTAAAGAGGTTGAAAAGCCCAATGATGAATTGGCAGAACAGATGCTGGCACAAGGCAAAACAATACTGCCACAGGTCCAAGGAGCAGTTCAGAACCTATTTGGCGACTATGAAGTGGTCGCAACTGAAGAAGAGTTATTAGAACCAATAAGCGATGATCTTGATTTTAAGGGCTACATTGATATGGTGTTAAAGACCGCTGATGGGAAATACCATATTTTAGATTGGAAGACTTGTTCTTGGGGTTGGAACGCTCAAAAGAAATCGAGCAAGTTAATGACATATCAGTTGACGTTGTATAAAAAATATTTTTGTCAAAAACACAATATTAATCCAAATAATGTAGAAACCTACTTCGGTCTATTGAAGAGAACACCAAAGAAAAATAACGTTGAAATCTTTCGGGTTACAAGCGGCAATAAAAAAACTGAAAATGCACTTAAATCCTTAAATAATTTTGTCTATAATGTTGAAAAAGGTTTATATTTTAAGAACAGGTTGTCTTGTAGGTACTGTTCATTTTATAAAACCGAACATTGCAGGTAAAATAAATGGAACAAAAAAGAATTAAAGTGCTCACTTTAGGTGACATGCCGTTGAGCACATCTGGAGTTGCTAATCAAACAAAATATGTAATTGAAGCACTTCTTAAAAGTGACAAGTTTGATGTTTTTTCGCTTGGCGGAGCAGTAAAACACCCTCATCATAACCTTATTCACACCGAAGAGTGGGGCGAAAGATGGAAAATTTTACCAGTGGATCAATTTGGCACAAAAGAATTACTTCGTTCTATTATATGGAAAGAAAAGCCTGATATACTTTGGTTTATGACAGACCCGCGATTTTGGGGCTGGTTGTGGGAAATGGATAATGAAATCAGAAGAAATATCCCCATGGTTTACTATCATGTTTGGGACAATTATCCATACCCAAAGTTTAATAAAAAGTTTTATGAGAGTAATGATGTGATTGCAACAATTTCAAAGCTTACAGATGATATTGTAAAAACGGTTGCACCCAATGTTGAGTCCCATTACATTCCACATGCAGTCAATACTGAGGTTTTTAAAAAGCTTGAAGACGAAGTAATAGAAGAACTAAGGAAAGAGAACAAAGGTCCTGATGGTAGAAATCTTGCTGATCGTTTTGTTATTCTTTTTAATAGCAGAAATGCTCGTCGCAAACACAGCGGTACTCTTATATTTTGGTTTAAAGAATTTCTTGAAAGGAACGGAGATGATAAGGCAGTATTACTTATGCACACAGAACCGACTGATCCAAATGGTCCTGATTTAATGCAGATAACAGAGGATCTGGGCTTGAATAAGGGGCAAGTTTTGTTTTCAAGAGATAAAATTGATGCACAAAAGATGGCAACACTTTATAACATGGCGGATATTACAGTCAACATATCAGATGCGGAAGGATTTGGCTTATCTTGTTTAGAATCTCTTGCTTGTGAGACGCCCGCTGTGGCTGTAAGAACAGGTGGACTCCAAGATCAGATAACTGACGGTGTAAATGAATTTGGTGTTGTGATTGAACCCTGCTCACAACAAGTGGTAGGCTCACAGTTAGTTCCATATGTTATGGAAGACAGAATCAATAAAGAAGATTTTTTGAAGGCATTGCAAAAAATGTATGACATGGAAAAAGAAGAGCGCTCTAAATTAGGCTTATTGGCAAGACAACACGCTATTAATAATTTTAGTTTTGAAGAATTCAATAAGTCGTGGGTAGAATTGATGACTAACGTTGTTGAAAAACACGGCTCGTGGGATCAAAGAAAGAGCTACAAAAACTGGAGAAGTGAAGAACTATGAAAAAGAAAGTATTATTAGTGGGACCAATCCTAACTCAATCTGGTTATGGTGAGCACGCCAGAATGGTGTATCGTGCTTTAAAAAGTAGAGAAGACTTATTTGATATTTTTATTAATCCGGTTAATTGGGGTTCAACAAGCTGGATAGCAGAGGAAACCAGTGAAAGAGAAGAATTAGATAATTTGATAAATAAAACGTATTCTCATATGAAACAACGTTTGCCTTTTGATACAACAATAATGGTTACAATTCCATCTGAGTGGAAACAGTACCGAGCAGCCCCAGAAAATATTGGCGTTTGTGCAGGGATTGAATCAGATAGGGTCTCTCCTCACTGGTTGGAGGCTGCAAATCTTTTTGTTGATAAAATAATCGTGCCATCTGAATTCTCAAAACAAAGTTTTGTTAACGCTCTTTGGGACGCAAAGGATCCAAGTGGTGCAGACGTAAAATTAAGCTTGGAGAAGCCGGTTGACGTAGTTAATTATCCGGTTGAGAAAGAATTTCTTAAACCATCAGATTGCGTACATGATACTCTTAAATTAAAGAATGATTTTAACTTTCTTTGTGTGGCACAATGGGGACCAAGAAAAAATATTGAGGGGACTATAAAATATTTTATTGATGAATTTAAGGATGAAGAAGTAGGTCTGGTTTTAAAGGTATCTATTAAAGACGGTTCTACAATTGATTTTGCACAAACTAAAAAAAGAATTAATCAAATTTTGAATCATTATCCAGATAGAACTTGCTCAATTCATTTGTTGCATGGTTATATGACCAAAGAAGAATTAAGCTCGCTTTATACCCATCCAAAAATTAAGGCAATGATAAACTTTGGTCACGGCGAGGGGTATGGGCTTCCATTGTTTGAAGCTGCCGCTGTTGGTCTGCCTGTTATAACACATGACTGGGGTGGACAAAAAGATTTTCTCTACGCACCAAAGAAGGATAAGAAAGGAAAAGAAAAATTAAGACCACATTTTACAAAGGTGTCTTATGATTTAAAGCCAATTCAAAGAGAGGCGGTATGGGATAGTGTCTTACAGCCTGAAAGCCAATGGGCATTTCCAAATTGGGGATCATGCCAAATTGCTTTAAGACAGTGTTACGAAAATTATGGACTTTATTTAGGTCAATCTAAGAAGTTGAAAAAGCATGTCTTAGAAACTTTTACAGAGGAAAAAATTTACAAATCTTTTATAGAGGCTTTTTATGATGACGATGAATATAATGTTGATGAGTGGCTTAAATCTTTAAGCGTTATTGAAGAAATTGAATGAAAAAAATACTTTATATTTCCGATTTTCATTTAAGTGAGCTTAAATTTGGTGGTGCAGAATATAACGACAAGGAAATAATAGACTCGCTTAAAAAAGCTGGATATGATGTAAGCTTTATTAACTGTCGGTCAGTAAGTGCAGATTTTTTAAAAAAAAATTATTTTGATTTAAAGATTATATCAAATTTTCTCTTTCTTAGAAAAAGTTTACTTGAACAAATCGCAGATGAGGGCGATTACATTCTTTATGAGCATGATCACAAATATCTTGCAAGCAGGAACCCAGCTTTTCATACAAATTTCCAAGCGCCAAAAAGAAAAATTATAAATAAAAAACTTTATACAAATGCTTTGAGAGTTATTTGTCAAAGTAGTTTTCAAGAGAAAATTATTAAAAGCAACCTTGAATTAAATAACACATTTAATGTTTCTGGAAATTTATGGTCAGATGAAGATTTAGAAAAAATTAAAGAGCTTTCAAAAAACAAAAAAACAAAATCATATTCAATATTAAATTGTGTGATGGATAGTAAAAATACAAACGGAACCATAAAATTTTGTGAAAAGAATGATTACAATTACGAACTAATAGAAGACGAAAATTATTACAATTTTTTAGAAAAAATTTCAAAAAACAAAGGGCTGGTGTTCTTGCCTCGGAGTCCTGAAACTTTGAGTAGGATATGCGTAGAGGCAAAAATGATGGGTTGTACAGTCATAACAAATCAGCTTGTTGGCGCAAAATATGAGGATTGGTTTAAAAAATCTGGTGATGAAATAATATCAGAAATGAGATCTGTGAGAAAAAAAGTTGTTGATGAAATTATTGCAGTAATGAGTGAAAAAAGTGAATGAAGATTGTAATTGTAGCAAATAAAACTTTACCATCAAAAAACGGTCGTTTTATTGATCCAATTTCTTATGATTATGTTTATAAAAATTTTATTAAATTGGGGCATGAAACTATTTTTTATGACACCGTTGAAAAACAAAGCCAAGCGTTAATTGATTTGGTTAAAGAGGAAAAACCCGATCTTTTGTTTTGTTGTATGACAGGAGACCCAAGACTAACCCCTTATGAGCCTTGGGATGATATTAAATATATAACAAAAAATAATTTAACAAAGACATTCAACTGGTTTTGCGATGATGCTTGGAGATTCAATAACTTTTCAAGTAAAGTTTGTTGGTTTTTTCATTTTTGTTCAACACCAGAGGAATACTGTGTTGAAAAATACAAAAAGATAGGGTATAAAAACGTAATATCTGGTTTTTGGCACGCAGACTCTGAGTTATTTGAACAGAATGTTGAAAAGGATATTGATGTGAGCTTTTGTGGTCAACTGCATTCAGACAGGCATAAGATTATTTCTTATTTAAGAAATCAAGGAATCAATGTTCAACATTTCTCAGGGATAACAACTGATGAAATGAAAAATGTAATTTTAAGATCAAAAATAGGGATAAACTTTAGTAAAAATTTTAATGCAAGACCACCAGTTCTTCAAGTTAAAGGGAGGATGGCGGAGGTTATTGCTGGAAAAACTCTCTTAGTCACTGAGTACGCACCGGGTTTGGAGAGGCATTTTAAAATTGATAACGAGATTATTTGTTTTAAAAGCCCTGATGAGGCATTTAAAAAAATAACATTTTTATTGAAAAATGAAAATGTTATGAATAAAATAGCTGATAATGGTTATAAAAGATTTTTAAAAGATCATGACACAAGAGTTCGTTTGAAGCAGATTTTGGATTTTGTAAATGAAAAAAGTTTATGTTAAATATCATCCTTTGTACGCGGGCAAGTGGATATACGAGGGGTTTAACTCAGCTTGGCAAAGCTTGGGTTATGATACTCAGTATTATACAAATCTATCAGAGATAGAAGGTGAAGATTTCTACTTGATGGCAATAGATCCAGATTTAGATTCTCAAGCAATAGAAATTTTTAAGAGGTCAAGAAAAACATTTTTATTTGTTAGACCAACCCATTTTGCACGTCACTGGGGTCGTCACCCAAATTTTGTTTTTGATAAGCCAAAAAAATTAATTAGTGAATTATCAGTTTTGCAAAATGTTGTAAAATGGACTTTTTGTGAGACAGATCAAACAGAATATTTTTCTGAATGGGGTGTTGTTGAAACTGTCCCTCTTGCCTTCGATAATATTAATTATAAAAAACAAACAAATAAGAAATTTGAATATGATGTCTGTTTTGTTGGCGGCTGGGCTAACAATGGCTTTGATGAAAAAAGAAGAATAATAACTTCGTGGATGAAACCTTTCATTAATTCAAAATTAAAGTGTGGCTTTTTTGTAAACAGAGGCGTGTCGCATGAGTTTGAATCTTTATTAATCTCTAACAGCAAAGTTGCTATCAATCTTCATGACGCATACCAACAAGAGTTGGGGTTAGATACTAACGAGAGGACTTTTAAAAGTCTTGGCTTAAATGGTCTGCTGGTAGTTGATGACATACATCAGATAAAAAAATATTTTTCAAATGTACCGCTGGTGAAAACACCGGTAGAAATGTTAAATGAGGTACAGAAATATGTTAAAATGGACCCAGTAGAAAGAGATCTGTTAAAACAGAAAAATATAAAATTTGTTTATAATAATCACACATATGTGAATCGTGTTAAACAATTATTAAGTTTATAAAATGATTAAGTTTACCATAATAATCCCGTGCTATAATAGTGAAAAATGGATTGAACAGTGCGTCCTATCAGCGCTTGAACAAACTTATAAAAATTTAGAAGTTATCTTTGTTGACAACGAAAGCGTTGATAGCTCAGTAAAAATAGTGGAAAAAATTAAAGTTAAATTTCCACGGTTAATAATGTCCAAAGCGAAAAATATTTACCGGCATTCGTATCAAGAACCTGTAGAAGAGGGGCTTAGGATAGCATCAGGGGATTATTTTACCATACTTGGATCAGATGATTATATTGACAAAAATTATGTTCAAAATGTTGTTGATATCTTATCAAAGACAGACAAAATTTCTGTTATGCAAAGCCCCTTACACTGTGTTAGAGAATCCGACACGCAGGTTGTAAATATTGTCAGACATCAATATAAAAATTTAAAAGAATTTAAAGAAAAGTTGTTCCGTGGATGTCCAGTTACAACTCCGTCAATAGTCTTAAAAAAAACACTATATGACGACGGAAAAATTAACTGGCGTTCTGAAATGTTTTTAGGTGCGTCAGATTATGATCTTTATTTTTCCATGGCAGAACAAAACATCTTTATTTATCCGTTTCCACGGTGGCTGGGATATTATTATAGGTGGAATGAACAACAGAGTACATGGGGTATGCATCGCGAAGAGACAAAATACGATATGATAATAAGAGAGGAGTGGCAAAAAAGATGGAAAGACTAAAAGAAAGAATACTCGATATATGTTACAAAAATAAACTATCACACCTTGGTTCTTATTTTTCAAGTGTGGGAATAATAGATAAAATTTATTCAGAAATGAAAAGTGATGATATTTTTATTTTATCGTCTGGTCATTGCGCCGTCGCTCTGTACGCAGTAATTGAAAAGTATAAGGGGATTGATGCGAATGACTTGTTTCTAAAGCATGGTGGTCACCCCCACAGAGATGAAGAAAATCACCTTTTCTGCTCAACTGGGAGTCTTGGTATGGGTCTTCTTGTTGCTATTGGCAGGGCAATGGCAGATCCAAGTAGAGAGGTATATTGTTTAATAAGCGATGGAGAGTGTGCTGAGGGGTCTATTTGGGAAGGTTTAAAATTTATTTACGAGAATAATCTTAAAAACATTAAAGTATATGTAAACATTAATGGGTATGCTGCTTATGATGCCGTGGATACTGATTATTTATCAAAAAGGTTAAAAACATTTTTACCTGAAATAAATTTGGTTTACACAAGTGTAAACCAATTTGAATTTTTAAGCGGGTTAAATGCACATTATCATATAATGTCAGAAGAAGACTACCAACTGGCAAAAAGGGAAATAAATGAGAAAAGAGTTTAGTAAACTTCTTCATAGAGAAATGGGCAAAAATGAAAATATTATCCTATTAACAGGAGATTTAGGTTACGGACTGTGGGATAGGATTAGGATCGACTACCCCAACAGGTTTTGGAACGTTGGTTCTTCAGAACAACTATTGTTAGGTGCTGCTGTAGGTATGGCAATGGAGGGAAAAATACCATTTGTATATTCCATAACACCTTTCCTGATATATCGTCCGTTTGAAGTTATTAGAAATTATATTGATCACGAACAAGTTCCAGTAAAACTTATCGGCGGCGGTAGAGATAGAGATTACGGTTATCTTGGATTTTCGCACTGGGCTGAAGAAGATAAAAAAGTTATGTCGTGCTTTGAAAACATAAAAATGATTCACCCACAAGACACTAAACAAGTAAAAGCTGCATTGATGAGCAGCATTAACGACAATTCTCCATACTACATTAATTTAAAGAGATGAAAAAGATATTAGTAATTGCTGAAAATAGCTTTTTGGCAAAGCAGATTAAAGACTACTTTTTTAACAGCGAGTATGACTTATGTTTTTCTACAAGAAAGGATTTTGATTTAACATCTGCCGAACAAACTCGTAAATTTTTTAATATTCGGTATTACGATGTCGTCATCAATTGTGCAATAAACGGCGGTGTTAGAGGCAGAGAAGACACTCTACAAGATTTTTTAAATAACATACAAATGTTTAAGAATCTTGTAGACAATAGAGATGCTTTTGGCAAACTGATAAACTTTGGTTCTGGAGCAGAGTTTGACAGAGCATCAGAAATAAGCGATTGTTCAGAGAACGAAATCTACGAGAAAAACCCAAAAGATTATTATGGATTGTCAAAAAACATCATAACCAAAGAAATATACAAGTATGATAAGCTTTTCAACATAAGAATATTTGGTTGCTTTGGCATATATGAAAAAGAAAGTAGGTTTTTGAAGACAAACATAAAGAATGCTTTGAAAGGTGAACCTCTCATAATACATCAAGATAAATTTATGGATTTCATATCATCAGATGATCTTTGTAAAATATTGAAATTTTATTTTGATAATGAGAAAGAATCGTTACCAAAAGACCTAAACGCTGTATATAAAAAGAAATATACTTTAAAACAGATGGCAAAAATGATAAAATCTAACTTAAAAAGTAAAAGCAAAATATTAGTTCAACAAAGAGAGATGGCAAACTCATACACTGGAAAATCGAATAAGTTAGATACTATGAACATAGAACTTTCTGGCTTAGAAAGAGAACTAAAAAACATTATTGGAAAATTTATTTAAATGTTTGATCAAAAAAGAAAACAGATATTAGAACTTGTTTCTGAGTATTATGAGGAAAAAAGAAGCAAGGATACTTGGAACCCCGGTACAGATTGGGTTTCTTATTCTGGTCTCAATTACGATAAAGATGAAATATTAGCAGCCGTAAAAGTGATACTTGATGACTTTTCAAACGATTGGGTAATTTTTGGTAAAAATAATAAGTTGTTTGAGATACAGTTCCCAAAATATCTTGGAAAAAAGAGAGGCATATTAACTAATTCTGGCAGTTCTGCAAACTTGTTAGCCGTTTCATGTCTTAAATCAAAAAATACATTTTCTTTAAAAGAGGGTGACAAGTTTATAACCCCGGTAGTTTGTTTCCCAACAACAATAAACCCCATTATTCAAAATGGGTTCAAGCCAGTTTTTGTTGATGTCGAACTGCCAAACCTAAATTTAAATTTAGATCAGGTTGAACAAAAATTAAAGGAAGATCCTGATATTAGGGGTATAATGTTTGCACATGTTTTGGGGAACCCTCCAGATATGGAGCGATTAATGAATCTTGTAGAAAAGCATGATCTAATTTTTATAGAAGATGCTTGTGATGCTCTTGGATCTACATATAATAATAAAAAGCTTGGTTCATATGGGCACATATCCACTTGTTCGTTTTTTCCTGCGCACCACATGTCCATGGCTGAGGGCGGTTTTGTCGCCACTAATAGCGGAAAAATACGAAAGTCTTTAGCAAGTTTTCGCGACTGGGGGAGAGCTTGCTATTGCAACGATATCAAACCCGGCTGTGTGATCGATGGCACAGCCTGCGGTAATAGGTTTAAAGCTTGGTTTGATAAAATGCCAGAGGCTATCTACGATCATAGATATGTTTTTGATGAGATCGGATATAATTTAAAACCTTTAGATCTGCAAGGAGCGATGGGACTTGAACAGTTAAAAAAACTCCCTGCCATGGATTCTGCGAGGAGAGAAAACTTTACTAAATTGAAAAATATCTTCTTAAAATATGAAAAATATTTTCATTTGCCGTATGCTACTAAAAACTCTGATCCTTGTTGGTTTGGATTCCTTTTAACTTTAAAAAAAGATTGTGTTTTTGATAAACAGGAATTTGTAAATCACCTTGAAAAAAATAAAATTCAAACGAGATCTTATTTTACGGGGAACGCATTAGCACATCCAGCTTATGAGAAGCTGTCAGCGGATTATGACGATATAACAAAATCATTCCCAGTTGCATCTTATGTTACAGGCAATACTTTTTTTCTTGGAACTTACATAGGCATAACAGATGAGAAGATTGAATATATACAAAAAGTTGTTGATTCATTTTTCAAGGAGCGGAAATTATGAAGGTGGTATATATCACAGGCTGTTTGGGCTTTATAGGGTCCTATGTGACCCGCAGATGCCTTGAAAAAGGCTGGATGGTATATGGAATCGATAAATGCACATACGCAGCAAATAGGGGCATTCTGGACGAATTCAATAGGTATAATAATTTTACTTTTGAAGAGATTGATATCAAGGATTTGAACCATCTATATGATTGCGATTATGTTATTAACCTTGCTGCGGAATCACATGTTGGGAATAGTATAGTTGATAGCAAGAAATTTTTAGATAGTAATGTTACCGGTGTTCAGAATCTATTAGAATTAATAAGGCACAAGCAGGAGAATTGCAATGAGAGACCAATATTTTTTCACTTTAGTACTGATGAAGTTTATGGTGATATTGATGATGGCTTCCATAAAGAGGACGACCTTTTAAAGCCAAGCAATCCTTATTCAGCAGCTAAAGCAGCAGCGGACATGCTGGTTTATGCTTGGGCAAGAACTTATCATGTAAAATATATTATTTTGCGACCTACCAACAATTATGGAATAGGACAATATCCAGAAAAGCTTATTCCTTTAGCAGTTAAAAATTTAGTTCGTGGTAAAAAGATTAGATTGCATGATGGTGGAAAACCAATTAGGACTTGGTTACACGCAGATGACACAGCCAGAGCAGTTATAAAAATTATTGAATCAAGACAAACTAACAAAATTTTTAATGTATCTGGCGGTTTTGAGCAAAATAATCTGACAACTGTCTCACAAATATTAAAAAGTTTTTTTAAAAACAAAATTGATATTGAAGATTATGTTGATTTTTCTTATAGTAGAACTGGTCAAGATATTAGATATGCTTTGGATGATGAACGTTTGAGATCTATTGGCTGGGAGCCAAAAAGACGGTTTGATGATGAAATAGGAGAAATTGTTAAATTTTACAAAAACAATTTTATATGGTGAAAAATGTTTATAGAGTTTGAAAAAGTTTTAAAAGAATATAATATAACGCCGACTGGTGTGGTCCAGATTGGTGCTCATTATGGGCAAGAATACAAAATATATAAAAAGAGCGGTATTGAAAATTTAATTTTTTTTGAACCATTAAAAGAGATTTTTTCGGTCTTGTCCAGTAATGTTCCAAAGAGCGATGATATTTTATTAATCAATAGCGCTTTAGGAAATTTTGTTGGAGAAGTAGAGATGTTTGTTGAAACTGCAAATAAAAGCCAGTCAAGCTCCATATTGAAGCCGAGAGGGCATAAATATCAATATCCACATATTAAATTTAATAAAAAAGAAAAAGTAAAAATAACAACTTTAGATGATTTTTTTACCAATGTTGAACAGAAACATAATGTGATGTGCATCGATGTTCAAGGATATGAATTAGAAGTTTTTAAAGGTGCAGAAAAAAGTTTAAAGAACATTGATCTGATTATATCAGAAGTAAATCGCGCTGAATTATATAAAGGTAATGCATATGTTAACGATCTTGATAAATTTTTAGAAAGATTTAATTTTAAAAGAGTAGAAACTAACTGGGTCGGACAAACATGGGGAGATGCAGTTTATATTAAGGAAGAAATAAATGATTAGCATCGTTACTGGTACATTAAACAGAAAACAATATATTCAAGACTTATTAGAGAATACAGTATTGTCAAATGATGAAGTAGAACTTGTAGTTGTTGATGGCGGCTCAACTGATGGCACTGTAGATTTTTTTAATGAATTAAACCATCCAAGAGTTAAGTTTATAAACTTTGGTAAGAGAAGCCATTATCCTCATTTTATGAATTTGGGAATATTACATGCAACTCACGATTGGATATGCCAATGGAATGATGATGTTCTATTAATCACAAATTGGCAGGAAGTTATAAACGAGATTGCTGCTGGTGACGCTGAATTTTATCCATTTAATTGGAAATATGGCAGAAGCAAATTAGACATACTCGATGAAGAATGGCTTCGTGGTAATGGAAAAAAAGAAAGGTGGTTTTTGCACGATACAAAAAGCGAACACAATATAGAAGGCGAGTTAGTTTTAAATTTTGGACTGTACCACAAAAAAATATTTAAAGAAATTGGCATGTACGACATGAAGTTTAAATATTATTATACAGATGGCGATATGGCAGAACGAGCATGGCTCTTCGGATATAAACATAAAAGTTTATATGATACAAAAGTTTTCTCCTACGACATTCCTAAAAAAGCCATTCACTATAATGGCGATGAACAAAAATATAAAAGCAATATTGAACTTTATAAAAATAAAAAACTACCACCAACAATACCCTTTCTTGGAGAAGGAAAAATATTTTTTAAGGATGTGGAATAAAAAGTATAATGAAATTTTTAGGTTACGATAATGTGTTGTGTGTGTCCCCCCATCCAGATGATGTTGAATATGGGTTGATTGGTACTATAATAAAATACCATGAAACAAATTTTCATATATTTTGCATGACAATGGGTGGTATAAAATTTATGAACTCTGTTGATCGAACAAGATGGGACGAAGTTAGAAATGCATGGAAAACTGCTAATATTAAAAACTCAAAACTAATTTTTACTGATTGTGAATATTTTGAGGAAAAAGATCGTGACTCTGAATGGGTCAATTATATGGAAAAAAATGTTCTTAAAAACCAAAAGTTTGATTGTTTGTTTGTACCGACAAAAGATGACTCTATGTTTGAGCATCGCTTTGTTAATAATTTAGCAGCACCGTTAGCCAGACATACTGCAATTTCGATAATTGAATATAAGACGCCGAGCACTCTTACCTCTTGGGTGCCAAACCTATATGTTGACATAGAAGAACAATACGACACAAAAATTAAATGTTTAAATTGTTTTAAATCTCAATTACAAAAAAGTTATTTTTCTAAAGCCGCAATTGATGCCTTTCATATTAATTATCAGTTGGCGAAAAAGGGCTTTAATCGTGTTGAACAACTTAAAACAGTAGAATTGTATGATATAATATAAAAATGAAAAAAATTATCTCATTTTCTCTTTATGGTTCGGATCCAAAATACATCGAAGGGATGAAACAAAATATTGATATGGTTCCAAAAATTTACGGCGATGATTGGGTTGTAAGAATTTATGTTGATAATACTGTAGATCAAGAAAGCTTAAGTTACTTTAAAAAACTTGAAGGGATTGAAGTTGTAGATATGACAAATATAAACATGCCGGGAATGTTTTGGAGGTTTATGCCGTTCACAGACACTACTGTGGATATTTTTTGTGTTAGAGACGCTGATTCACGACCGTCAATAAGAGAGAAAGCCGCTGTTGATGAATGGCTGGCTTCTTCAAAATCTTTGCACACCATGAGAGACCACCCACACCACAATTATGTTGTTATGGGTGGGATGTTTGGATTTAATAAAGTCAACGGCAATTATAATTTTATAAAGGACTACAAAAGGTTTATTAGTCCAAACTATTCATTTAAAAAGATGGATGATATGATTTTTCTGAAAAGTTTGTATGAAAACTTTTACAATAGCAGCGTGAGTCATGATAGTTATACACGGTCTTCGGTAGATAATAATGGAAATAAATATTTAACAAAATCAAAAAATTATCCTATAATAAGAAAGAACAAGAAGGAAGGGTTTATCGGAGAAATCTTTAATGAAAATAACAAACCAGAGCACCATAGAGATCTTTTGTAAACGCCTGTATAGAGAAAAAACATGAAAGAATTTAATAAACAAGAAGTGCAAGATTATTTTCACAAATTTAAGTTTAATGCACCCAGTCTTGGAAGAATCCTAAACAAAGGAGGTTGCAGCTATGAGTATTTTAAATATGAATCATTGGTTCATATAAAGGGTGTTTTTACTCACAAATATGGAGAAGATAAAGTCGCAAACATAAAAGTTTTAGATGTTGGACCCGGCGCGGGTGGATATCAAGCACTTTTAGATAGATTTTTAAACATAAAAAATATTGATTGTGTAGAAGTTTATACACCACACATCGAATACTATCAGTATGAAAAGTATTATTCAAATGTTTTTAATTGTAACATATTAGATTTTGAATTTGACCATTATGATTTAATAATAATGGGAGATATATTAGAACATATAGAGGTAAAACAGGCTCAAAAATTAATAAAGAAGCTTTTAAAAAAATGTGATTGTTTACTCGTAGCGGTGCCATATAATTACGTCCAAGGACCCGAGGGCGGAAACCAGTGGGAAGAACACCTTCAACCAGATTTAACTCCTAAAAATTTTGTAGAAAGATACCCAGATCTTAAATTAGTAATTAAAAATAAGTTGACTGGTCTTTATAGCCATGTAGTGCTCTAAGAATAATGATGAAAACAAGTTTAGTTATACCCTGCACACCTAACCACTTTGCAAATAATTTATTTTCAGTTTTAAAATCTTACGAGAACGGCACAGTTGAGCCAGACGAGGTGATTATCTCTCTAAGCCAATCTCCATTATTAAAAAACTATAAAATAGACCCAGAATACTTAAAGTATTTTTCTTTGTGTTCTAAGGGGAAAGTGTTTAAAAAATTTAAAATAATCAGCCACAAAGAGAAAAAGACACATGGACCCAATAGACAAGCAGGTTCTATGGAATCTACAGGAGATGTTATTATTTATGGAGACGCCGATGACTTGGCACATCCACAAAGAGTAGAAATAATTAAATATTTTTTTAAAAATTATGACATTGTTCATTTAAATCATCGTTGGGTGGGCGATATTGAAAAAAGTAAAAACTTTATCTTAAAAGATATTAAGTATTTTAGTTCAAATGAATTACACACTCGCTATTTCTCAAAAAACGGTTTAAAGGGGTGTGTTGATATATCTAAGTCTTACGGCAGCGACATTATGAAATGCACGCTTACAGGAAGTTTTGCTATTAAAAAAGAAGTTCTCAAAGAGATTGTTTGGAAAGATTGGCAAGATCTGTGGGCACCTGCTGAAGATTATGAATTTTGTATGGAGACCCTTTATACTTTTAACAAATCTATTTTGATAGATGTGCCGCTAATTGAATATAGCAATGCTGGTTGGATGAAAGAACTTTGCAAGTGTGAGAAAAAGGAGATAAAATAGGAATGAGCATGTTTACTTATGACTATTATAAAAGAACGTTACAGGCGGCATTAGAGAAGAAATATAAATTTTTAATGTGCAAAGAACATGAATTAATACAAAAGCACGAAAAAATAATAATTCTACGTCACGATGTAGATTATTCGCTCGACAATGCTCTAAAAATGGCAACAATAGAAAGTGATTTAGGTATAAGCGCATCTTATTTTATAAGGATGCATTCTACACACTACAACCCATTAGATTATAAGAATTATAAAATTATAAAAAAAATAGCATCTCTTGGACATGAAATTGGGTTCCATCAAGAACCTGATTTTTCAATGATATTTTTTGAAAATTCTAGAAATGAATATGTAAAAAATCAAATACAATGTTTCATGAACTTGTTTGATATAGAAATATGTGGCGTTTCAACACATGAACCAGCCAGAACCGGATTTCAAATTACTAATGATAACTTAAATTATTTTAATTTAAGTTATGAGGCTTATTGTCCATCTCTTACGGATAACGCTAAATATATATCTGATTCTGGGTGTCGTTGGAGAGAGGGAGATATGCTTAACTGGATAAATAAGGGGGAAGATAAACTTTACGTTCTCACACACCCAGTTTGGTGGTATGAAACAACACCATTGGAGAATTACTAATAATGAAAATTGGGTATGTTAATTGTATTGAGTCGGGGCACAGCCTGTTGGCACATTTATTAGAAAATGGTTTAAAAATTGATTATATCATAACTTTAGATTCAGAGCAGGCAATCAAACATAAAGTTTCAGGTTATAAAGATTTCTCAACAATCGCGCAGAAATATAATATTCCAATTTATTATCCAGAAAAATTTAATTTAAAAAGCAAACAAGATAAACTATTTTTTGAACAAAACAAGTTTGACATCCTAATGGTTTTTGGGTGGCAAAGATTAATACCAGATGATATTATTAAAAGTGTTAACTGTGGTTGTCTCGGCGCTCATGGCAGTTCTGAGCCACTTCCAAAGGGTCGAGGTCGCTCTCCAATAAACTGGTCTCTGATTGAGGGAAAAGACCGGTTTATACTTCACTTGTTTTACATAGATGCAGGTGTTGATTCTGGAGATATTATCGATTTTTATGAGTTTGATATAAATAACTGGGACACTTGTCAAACAATTTATAAGAAAGTTCAAATTTGTTTGCGAAAAATGTTGTTAAAAAACATGCCATTAATTGAAAATGGCACTGCTGCAACAACTAAGCAAAATGAACACGACGCGACATATTATCCAAAAAGAACTCCAGAAGATGGCAAAATAAATTGGTCCAGTTCTACAGTAGAGATATATAACCTTGTGAGGGCGGTAACCCATCCTTATCCCGGCGCGTTTAGCCCAGTTAGAAAAATCATGATATGGAAAGCGGTTCCTTTTGATACAAAAATTGAGTATGGACAATATAATGTTGGAGAAGTGGTAGAAATTTTTGAAGATAAAACGTTTTTGGTTAAAACGGCTGATGGCACTCTATTGGTTACGGAGTATGATTGCAAAACTGTTATAAGTGTGGGAGAAAAAATTTAAAGCAACCATTATAACGTATATTATTGATTTAAAACAAGATAGGTATAAATAATGAAAATAAAAAGAATGATAATGTCTTTAAACAACTCTAAACTATATTCTGGCATGTGGGATATGGTAGCAGAAATTTATGAAAAAACAACTGATATTATACCAACATTAATATTCTGTGGGACTAAAGAAGAATTAGACATGGAGGTCAAATCAGGCTTTGGTGAAGTTTATCGTTTGAATAAATATCCAAATGTAGTACAGGACCCCAACATGGATTGGTCAGTCACATGGGCACCTTTTTGGGCAGCGTCTAATCTTTTTCCTGATGATGTTTGCTGCACTTCAGGAATTGATGTAATACCAATCTCTGACATTTTGTGGAAAAAAATTGATGAAATTAAAGATGATAAATATGTTGTTGGTCGAGGCGCAAAGCCTTATGGAAATATTGGGCATGTTGCATCTGGCAGAAACATTGCTAAAGGAAAAACATTCAAAAGAGTTTTAGAGATAGAGGATGACTTTGAAAAAGAGTTAATTAAAATCTGGAATTTAAGAATGGACTTGCAAGCAAGAGAAGGGTTTAATTGGAATTTAAAAAATCAAAAGTGGTGGGGTTTGGACGAGGCATATATATCAAGCAAAGTTTATGAAAATAAAGATGTTGTTTTTATTGATGCCGAGTGGGTTTTAAACAATCTTTCATCAAAAAAAATTGATCGAATGTTTCGTTGTAGATATGATTTAGATAGGTTAAAAAGTAAGGACTATTGGCACGCACATATAGTAAGACCGATTACAAACCCGCAAAATTATAAAATAGTTCAAGACTTGATAAAAGATATGGGGTTAACGTTAAAATATTTTGATAACAGCAATTAATTTTATAAGTTTTAGAACGTTAATAAAGGGAATACGAATAGAGGATCTATAAAATGTTAAAATACCGTGTTGGGATTATTGGCTGCGGCGCGGCGGGGATAAGTTATTATAAATGAAAATTAAATTTATTAATCATGCCTGCTTCATTGTAGAAAATAACAGTAAAAAAGTTATGTGTGACCCGTGGTTTAAGGGAAGTATATTTGATAATGGTTGGTCATTATTAGAGGATCGATTATCGGAATGTGACTACGATTATGATCATGTTTGGATATCTCATGAACACCCAGACCATTTTCGACCGGGCTTGTTTTGTGATAATAAAATTTCAAATCAAAAAAAAATAATTTTGCAAAGTAGACCAAAAGATAAAAAACTACATAATTGGTTTGAAAATAGAGGATACGATGTTTTAGAAATTCCCGATGATGGTTATCTATACATGGATAATAATTTTAAATTGTGTGGAGACCTAAATTATGATTTTGATTCATGGGTGTGTTTTAAATCTGGCAACAAAACAATATTAAATTTAAACGATTGTATAAGTTTTAAAACAGACTCTGAAATACAAGAAATAAAAAATAAAGTAGGTGATATTGATGTATTACTGGCTCAATTTTCTTTTGCCAATTGGACGGGTAATAGAGGCGACAACAAAACCCCCCAACGAGCTAAAAAAATTATTTTTAATAACTTAGAAAGAATATTTAATATAATTAAGCCAAAGTATATAATTCCCTTCGCCTCTTTTGTATATTTTTCACATGAAGAGAATTTTTATTTGAACGATAATTCAATTAAGATTGACGATTTTATTAACTATTTTTCAAAAGAAAAAATAATTGTAATGAAACCAGAAGATCAATGGGAAATATCTGATCCGTGGGAACACAATGATAGAAACATTAGTTTTTGGAGAAGCCGTTTTGACAATATCAATAAAAAGTCTTTAACTAAAACAAAGACTGTTGGCGTCACGGAACTTAAAAAGTCATTTCAAGTAATGAAACAGAGAATATATAAAAATAATAACATGTCTTTGTTTTCATTAAAAGTTAATGATTTTAAACCATCAATAATATTTTTAACTGACTTGAACAAATCTTTTAGCTTTAATATATTAGGTGAATTAAAGGAGGCAAAGACAACGCAAAAAGAATGTGATTTGTTAATGTCATCAGAATCTTTACTAAATGTTATGAAAAATTCATGGGGTTTTGGGACCCTCATGGTTAATGGTCGTTTTCAAGCTAACTATAAAAATTTTAATAATTTTGTTAAACAAACAAGGCTTGATTATATGAATAATATAGGAAAATATTTTCCCGAGTCTATAAAAATAAAAGATATAACCAACTCACCATCTCTGGTTAATAAGTTGGTTGGTTAAAAAGTTTAAGAGATTTAAATTTTAAAATTATTAATGTTATAATTAGCTAATGACTACAAAAGAAAAAAATTATTTTTTATTTAAGCAACGGGAAGAGATGAGTGAAAAAAGAAAAAGTTGAAAAAATTTTAAACAGAAAAATTTATGATAGTTTGCTAAAAAAGGAAAATCTGCATATAGAAGCAGGCGCAAGAATTCTAATTACAGGCGCTGATGGAAGTATTGGAAGGGCTTTAACTAATAGGTTGGATAGTTATGAAAACATAACTGTCATGACAACAGATATAGTGGGTGACCACACTTATCTAGATGTAACTGATTTTCAGAATACTTTCTCAGTAATAAATAAATTTAAACCAACTATTATAGTAAATATAGCTGGTGCAAAACACGCCCCTTTGGGCGAACGAGAAATATGGAAAACATTGTCGATCAACACTATAGGAACTATGAATCTCATTGATGCATCTCCATCGGGTTGTAAACTTATCTTAACATCAACATGCAAGGGGAATAATCCAGAGGTTGTGTATGGTGCTTCAAAATTAATTGCTGAAAAGATGACTTTAAGTTCTGGTGGAAGTGTTGCAAGATTTTTTAATGTGGTTGAAACAGTTGGTAATGTTTTTGAAATATGGCAAAAAACACCAATCAGCGAGCCTTTAAAAGTTGCTGAAGAATGCGAAAGACATTTTATTTCATTGGAAGAATCAGTTGGTCTAATAATCTATACCATGAACAACAAGCCCGGTAGATATATTGTTAATTCGCCAAATAGCCGTTCAATGTCTGACATTGCCAACGTGTTTTATCCACAGCGTGAAAAGTCTTTCATGAAACCAAGAACCGGAGATCGCTTAAAAGAACTTTTTAAGTCTTCTTCAGAGGAGATTAAATCAACGTGTCTTAACGACGCAATTCTTATGTTATCTAATTCACATGATAAAAAATAGTTTTTATTTATCGAAGAAATTTCTATAAATGAAATAGGAGTCTTTGTTTACGATTTTTAACATTGAAGATCGCAACAGGGAATACAAATTTAAAATTTAAGACAGCCAATATTATAATTGTTTAATGACCACAACAGAAAAAAAATATTTTTTACATGAGACTTCAATACTTGACCCTAACGTCCAAATCGGAGATAACACAAAAATATGGGCTTTCTCACATATTATGAGTGGTGCGAAAATAGGAAAAAATTGTGTAATTGGTGAGGGCGTTCATATAGGAAAAAATGTAGTCATTGGAAATAACGTAAAAATACAAAATAACTCAATAATATACGAGGGTGTAACAATAGAAGACGAGGTTTTTATCGGACCTAATGTAGTAACAACAAATGACATAAGCCCCACAGCTACAGGGAGTTGGAAAGAGCGCTTTAGAAAAACGTTGTTTAAAAAAGGTGCTAGCATTGGAGCAAGCTCTACCATAATATGTGGCAATGTTATTGGGGAAAATTGCTTAGTTGGAGCCGGCTCTGTGGTTACAAAGGATGTGCCACCTAACGTAGTTGTTTTTGGAAATCCTGCCAAATATCACAGGGAAAAATGATGCCAGCAATTGTAAGAGACATTTTTGAACAGTATGTAAAGAAGACATTTGACGTGGAAGAGTGTATAGCAGTCAACAATGGAACGTCTGCCCTCATAGCGTCTTTGTGGTCCATGGATCTCAAACCGGGTGATGAGATAATCACCACCCCATTTACCTTTATTGCTACGACTAACGCAATAATTATTGCCGGCGCCACACCAGTATTTGTGGATATATGTCCCAAAACATTGCTGTTAGACCCCAACAAAATAGAACAGGCAATAACGTCAAAAACAAAAGCGATAATTCCGGTACACCTCTATGGTAGAATATGTGATATGAAAAAAATTAGTACCATAGCAAAAAAGCACAATTTGATAGTTATAGAGGACACTGCGCAGGCTTTCGGAGCAGAACATTCCTCTGGAAAAATGGCAGGTATGTTATCCGACGCTGGAACATTTTCTTTTTATAAAACAAAAAACATCTCCACCTTTGAGGGGGGAATGATTTGTATCCCTAAAGGATCAAGACTTGATGGCAAAAAAATAAGGTCCATATGTGATCAAGGTCAAGTGGGTAAATATAATCACAAATACGTGGGCTTTAATTTTAGACTTGCTGAACCATTATGCCTGATGGCTTTGGAACAAATGAAGATTCATATGACCGGAATCAAAGCAGAACTAGGATTAAGAGGTCCAGAGCAAGGGCATTATCCACGCGTTGTGTACCACCAGCCGGCTTATATTGAGAGGGGTATTGTTGGCAACTGTCCTGTGGCGGAACGCGCTGCCCACGAAATTAAAGAGAAATCTAACATGTCTTTTAAGGAGAACGAACAATGAGCAGATGTTTAAATGGCTTTCCAAAAAATATTAATTTTTATAGTGATTATGCTAAAATAGTAATCGCTAAAACAATAGCAAAGAAAATTTAGAAAAAAAGATGTTAGCTAAGTTTGAAACTTACAAAAGGTGGAGAAAAAATGAAAATCGATAAAGTTATTTTGTGCTGTGACGATAATCAGCAGTATGCTGGGTATTGGAATACAGTTGCAAGGGTGTGGAAAGAAATTTATGAGATAGAACCTTTTCTTGTTTTTTTAGGCTCTCGTGAGTCTCAAGAAAAATATAATTTTGTTTATAAAGAAAACATAATAAATGCTGAACCGCAACTTAATTTACCTCTTTCTCAAGTTACATGGTTGCCATTTTGGGCAGCACAAAAATTCCCAGAAGACGTTTGCATAACCCACGGAATAGATCAAATACCTTTAAATTACACTTTTTTTGACATGCTTGAGAAACTTGAAAAAACCAAAAAATATGTTGTAGGTCTATCTGATATTTACAAAGGTTATTCAGTGAATACTTTGGGATATTATAATACTCAAACAAACATTATGTTTCCAACATCTCATCACGTTGGCAAAGGAAAGATGTTCAAGAAACTTTATGGCTTAGAAGAAGAGTGGGCAGATGAGGCTAAAGCTTATTTTGATTCTATGAGCAGGTATGGTTTTATCCCTTCGCACAATGCTGCTCGCGGAAGAATGATGAATGGATGGGGACTGGATGAATGTTATTCATCAGAAAAGATTTCTATATACGAAAATCAAAATGAAATAGAGTATGTAACGGGCGGTCGGGAATGGTATGAAAATAGGAGGATTCATTTAGGAATACGACCAAAAAACTACTCACTATCACAGATTGAGGCGGGAGAATTTTCTGAAATTACATATAAACCACTCAACCGTGACCCGAATGCTGTGAATCAAATAATTGAATTATTATATAAGATTAAAGAAAGAGAGAGGTAGGAAAAAGTAAATAATGATTATCACTGGCGGCACAGGTATGGTAGGTTCTGCGTTCAAGCGAGTCTTGCCAGAAGCAGAATACCCAAATAGAGAACAGTTCCACAGCCTGCTGTTTGACCCCCGAGGCAAAGGTATCATTCACCTCGCAGCCAAAGTTGGTGGTGTTAAGGCAAATACAGAAGAGATGGCGCAGTTCTATTACGAGAACTCAAACATAAACCAAAAAATACTTCACGACGCACATCTTCGCGGAGCAAACAAGGTTTTGTCTCTCCTATCAACTTGTGTTTATCCAGACGCTCCATATATCAACTATCCGCTCACAGAAGACCAGCTACACCTTGGACCACCACATCACTCCAACTTTGGCTATGCTTACGCCAAGAGAATGGTTGACGTTATGTCCAGAGCATACAGACAACAATACGGCTGCAACTTTATCACAGCCATCCCAAACAACCTCTATGGTGAGAACGATAACTTTGACTTAGAAAACAGTCATGTTATTCCCGCTCTTATCCGCAAAGTTTGGGAGGCAAAAATAAATAAAGAACCTTCTGTATTCTGCTGGGGCGACGGCTCACCACTCCGTGAGTTCACTTATTCAGAAGATATCGCACGCATTCTTCTATTTCTTATGGAGAACTACAATGAGCCAGAGCCAATTAATATCGGCAACACAGATGAATATTCCATCAAAGAAGTTGTGGAGATGATATGTGATATTCTGGGATATGATGGTGAGCTAGAGTGGCAAACAGACCAACCATCTGGACAGCACAGAAAGCCAAGCTCAAACCAAAGGCTGCTTGACTTAGGTTGGAACAAAGAAAACTACACACCATTAAAAGAAGGTTTAAAAAAGACTTGCAAATGGTTTATAATGAATTATCCGAATGTTAGGGGAATAAATTGAAAACAGCATTTGTTAGTGGCATAACAGGACAAGACGGTTCTTATTTAGCAGAATTATTATTAAGAAAAGGTTATCATGTGGTAGGTCTTAAGAGAAGGACCTCTACAATTTGTACTGAAAGAATCGATCATATTTATAAAAATGATAATTTTAAGATGGAATATTGGGATCTAAATGACTCATCAGCCACTTATAGATTACTATTAAAATACAAACCAGACGAATTCTATAATTTGGCAGCACAATCTCACGTTAGGGTGTCTTTTGAGGTGCCAGAGGATACATTATCTGGCATTGCACTGGGGACTCACAAGATTTTAGAGGCGATTAGAAACGTACACCCATCATGCAGGTTTTATCAGGCAAGCTCATCAGAGATGTTTGGAGACAACCCAGATATCCCACCAGAGGGATATGATGAGTCTTCACGTTTAATGCCTGCTTCACCATATGCTTGTGCAAAAGTTTGTGCCCATAATTTAGTGCGGAATTATCGCGCCTCATATGGGCTGCACGCATCGAGCGGTATTCTATTCAATCACGAGTCTCCGCGACGTGGAGAGACATTCGTAACAAGAAAAATAACATTGGCAGCAGCCAATATTAGATTGGGTCATCAAAAAAACATTGAGTTGGGTAATTTATCAGCAAAAAGAGATTGGGGTCACGCAAAAGATTATGTAGAAGCAATGTGGTTAATGTTGCAACAAGAAATTCCCGATGATTATGTTATTTCAACAGGGGAAACTCATTCGGTAGAAGAGTTTTTAGAGAGAGTATGGTCAGTTGCAGAACTGGGTAACCCAAAAAGACATTTAAAAATAAATAAAAAGTATTTTCGCCCTCAAGAAGTTCCTTATTTGCTGGGAAATTGTTCTAAGGCAAAAAGAGTTTTGGGGTGGAAACCAAAGTATGATTTTACGTCTTTGGCAAGAGATATGTATAATCATGATTTCAATAAAATAGTATCAAAAAAAGGATGGAAATAAGATGAGATTATCGGATCAAGCATTAGGGGCTATAATGATGGCTCTTCAAAAATCATTGTTAGAGGAGACAGACATTGTTCCCGTGTTACAAGAATTCAATCTTGTAGTTCAAGGAGACTCGCAGGATGAATTGATGGTAACTAACCCGCCAACATTTAAAATGGAAGAATTTGATGGCGCCGAAGATAGTTGAAAAACCTTGGGGACATGAAGAAATAATAGTTCAGACTGATAAGTATGTAATGAAAAAACTTTTCATTAAAGCTGGTCACCGTCTTTCAAAACAGTTTCATGTTAAAAAAGATGAGACGATATATGTATCAAAAGGGCTTTTACTATTAGACTTATCGGACGCCCCCGGCGAAAGTAATATAATTAAGCTTGGAGAGGGCAGATCTTGGCGAATAACTCCAAAAACAGTTCATAGATTTACAGCACCTGAATTTGGGTGTGTTGAATTGTTTGAGGTGTCAACTCCAGAATTAGACGATGTTGTAAGACTTTCTGATGATTATGGGAGAATGAATGAGATTAAATAAAGATGATATTGTTTTCCTATTACGACATTTTCGTCGTTATGTAAAAGATAAGGATGAAGTTTTAAAGGCATCAATTAACAATGAGGAAAAGGAAGATTGGGACAAATTTTTTAAAGTAACAGAGTCAAGATGTATGTTGAAGAGACTTGAAGAGGCGTTTATTAGATATGCCTAAATACAACTATAGTTGCTCTTCCTGTGATAGAGAATGGTCACAGTGGAATTCAATGGGCGTTGATGCTGTAGAGTGTCCCCACTGTTTTAGTAAAAATATTAAAAAACTACCTTCAAGCTTTACTGTGGTAAAAATAAAGCAGGGTTCAAACAAAACAGCAAAAGAAAATGTCGTAGAACATATTGAGGAGAACAAATCAATCCTCAAAAAAATAAAGGAACAGTCTTCTGAGGAGATGGTAATAAATAATGATTGAAAGTTTAGCTATAGTGGGGACAATACTATTTGTTTCTGGTCTTATTTTTTCGGTTTGGTTTAATTTATATCTTTTAAAAAAGTTGTTATATTTCAATGAGAATTTTGAACAGGTCAACTTAGCAATTGCAGAATTTAATAAGCATTTGGAGGCAATTTATGAATTACCGATGTTTTATGGCGATGAAAATCTCTCAAACTTAATAAGCCATTCAAGGGAGTTAAAACAAGATTTAGTAGACTTCCAAAACAGGTATTCAGAATGAGAAAAAGAAGAAAGAGAACAAAAAACATGTATTTTACAAAAATACATGAAGAAGCAATAATACAATATGCGTTATCAGATGATAATGCGGTAAAGACAAAATTGTATTCAACTTTGATCCAACCGGCGTTTAGTGAACTTGTCGATAAAATTGTTTATACATATAAATTTAATAATCTACCAAATATTGATTATTTAAAAGATGATTGCAAAGTTTGGCTTACAACTATTCTAAACAAATATGATCCAAATAGAGGTTCAAAAGCATTCTCTTATTTTAGTGTTATTACAAAAAACTGGTTTATTCATAAAGTAAAAAAGAATGCTCAGGCTGCACGCCGCGAGATTGCTTTAGATGATGCTCTAAAATCGCCTCACAATCAATTTGTAATGATCTCCCACCCCTATGAGCGGGATAGGGAGAAAAGAGAGTTCTGGGAAGCGCTGCTCACTTTTGTTAAAAATTTAGAAAAAGATAGTACGATCATAAAAAATGACAATGACAGAAAAGTGATTTCTTCAATAGAATACATGCTTGAAAATATGAATAAGCTTGAAATTCTTAACAAAAAAGCAATTTATCTCTATTTGAGAGAAATGACAGGCATGACGACTAAGCAGTTAGCACCAACACTTAGAAAAATAAAAGTTGAATACAAATACTTCATTAAAGACTGGAATAATTAATTTTGACCGTTAGCCTAATTATCTATGGGGTAGTTATTAATGGATAAAAACAAGTTAATTGAAGAAGCTCTTGATAATATTAGAACTGATAGAACTACAACAGAAAGTCTCTTGATAGATCTTCAACAAGAAATACAACAAAATCAAGTTGAAAATGTAAGGGCTGGTTTAGTAGCAGCAAAATATGTTGAGACTTTGCAACGCTCAAACGAGCAGCTTGTTAAAGTTCTTCATCTCATTCAAAAAGCTGAACAGCAAAGCGGGAGCGTTGAGTTATCAGACAATGAGAAAGATAACCTTTTTGAATTAATACAGGGTGAGATGAACGAAAGGGCATCGGGTGAAGATTAATGTCAGTAAACCGTTATAATCAATTAGATTTATTGCCTTATAATTTAGATCCCGGCGCTACTATTAAAACAAACGATCTGCTCCAATTGCTTGGTAATAAAGCATCAAGAGAGGTTCAAACAACTGAAAATGATTTTAATTTTCCCTTAGTCGCCATTGCGAGATTCGTGGAAGAGGTCCAAGATACTTCTGAAATCTCAGGTCGTGAAATGCAAAATTTAATTTTAGATTCAGAAGATAATACATTTTACATGGTTTATTTAGAAATAGAAGGATTGACAGATTATTTTGAGGACTATTTTAACAAGGTCATCACAAAAGAACAATATTATGGTTCGCTTTTAAAGGTTTATGTTAATCCTGCGGCTTCAAACAATAGGTTACCTAAAAGTAATGAAATCGTCATAGTTGATTATGAAGACCCACAAGAATTTAAAACAATAAAATTTATTGGTTATCCCTCACTAAAGCCAGAAATGGATCCTAAATTAAGTGAGTATGTACAAAAGGAAAACAAGTCTGCAAGACAGTTTTTTCCACAGGGGGCATAATGGCAGGCAACGCAGTATCATCAGTAAAATCAAGAAAGACAAACAATTTAACTCCTAAAAATCAAGCAGCCCAGCAAGCCTCTAACAATATTGGCGATGGAGATAGGACCTTTAAAGGTCTTCACACCCCCGACTTTTCTGACAACAAAAAAAGAGGCGCGATCATCATCGATGGCGAGGCTGATTCAGTTTTATATCTTGGGCAAGACGCTCGCTATGGAACAACGCTAACGGCTACTGGTTCAGGCGGCGATTTTGCAAATAAAATTGTTTTAGGAGTGGGTTTTTTAAATGATGGGCAAAAAGATGGTGATAAAATTGACTTATCAAAACCAGATTTAAGATATGGCGCTGGGCTGACAATTTATCAGAGAACAGATACGGGGAAAGACGCAGTTGTTGATACTTCTAATCCAAAAAATACAGATAGAAAAGCAACAACTAAATCTCCTCAATCGGCGGTTTCAGTTTTTGAGATCAATGCTGATGTTGTGGAGGTAAAGGCAAGAAATGGCGGTGTTAACATCGTTGCAGGTTATGATCCAACTTTGCCAAATTACGGTTCTCAATTTAAAAATGAGAGGTCAAATACTGATTATGTTGGTGTTAGTCTTATCTTTGGTAACCCAGATGAGGAAATATTAAAAGATGAAAAATCCGTTTTTGGGCTACAACCGATAGTAAAAGGATATGCTTTAGAAAAAAGAATGAGAGAGGTATCTTCAAGAATCTCCGATGTTAACAAGGTTCTTTTAAAGGTTATGAAGGCTCAAAAAGTTCTGGAGAGCGCTCTGGCACTGCATGTTCACCCAATTATTCCGCCACTAAGTCCTGTTACGCTCCCCAGTATCGACTTGGCGATTGCAATTGGAGCAGTAAAAACTCCTTTGGACATATTTAATGTATTAAGAAATATTACTGCTAAATACAATCAGGTGGCTTTAAGAATTAACACATCCGATATCTCACAAGGCGGATTTAACAGCAAATTTAACTTTACGAACTAAAATGGCAGATAACCCAAATACAAAACAAAAAGCGGCTGAAACAAAAGTCAATTCACAGGTAACTGCTGGTGGTGTCTTAGCATCTGCTTGGGCATACGGAACAACCGGGCTTGAACTTATTCAAAGTTTGGATGATGCAGTCGCTCGTTTGGCAAACGTGGAGTTGTCAGGTAAATGTAAGCAAATTAAACAAGGGCAAAGCCTGACTCCAACACTTGAGGAGACTTTCGCGGGGATAGAGGGCTGCGCCCCCTACCTGCAATCGGCAAAAAACGCTATAGATGCAGCCAAGGATGATAGTAAATCAAAACAAGAAGTTGCTTCAAGCATTATTAGCGCGGTGTTTGAACTCACAAAAGCTTTATCAGGGGAGCCAAGATTTCCAACCTGTATGGAGGATCAATATAGAAAGTTTTTGTCCGTATTGCCAGTGCAATATTATCTTTTAATTGGGTTGAATAAATTGGCGAAACAAGTGGCAGATTCATCTTTGTTATTAAATGAGGTTGATACGCCCTGCGGTACAAGGCTTGAACAGTCTGAAACATTTGAAAATCGTTTGCCTAATTTTGAAATTCCTTTGATACCAGAATTACCATATATTAATATCCCCGATTTTAGCGATATAATAGACAACATCAAATCTGAAGCTCTGTGCGTTAGTCTTTGTTTAGTAACAACCCCCATAATAAACACAGTCTCAACTGTTCTTTTAGACTTGGCGAACCAATGGGCTGAACCTGATGATACGGATTTTTATAATGCCTATCCGCCTTTGAAAAAAATCTCTATTGACCCCTACATAACAAACGCTGCAATAGAAAATACAAAAAATATTGGCTTGACACCAAAAAGTGTAAGCAATAATGATATCCGTACCTATATTAAACAAACACAGCAAAACCCATCTATACAGCAAGAAGAATTTATATTTCTGTTTTTAGGTCAGGGCAACTGCAATATTATAAATAAAATATTAAATCAAAGTACTACTTTATCGTTGCAGCAGAGAGGAGTTAAATTAAATAACGAACAAGAGATCCTTACCTTTTTTCAGGCTTTAGGAAGTTTTATAAATTTTATTGAATTATTAAATGATTCAAAAGCTGATATATGCCTCCCAGACCCATGTGATATAAAACCTGAGCAGTTAGATGGAATACTTTCAAGTGTTAATGACCTATGCGCTCTTCTTAACCCACAATTGGGTCTTCCACCACTGCCGCTGGGTTCTTTAATGGAGGCAGCGGGTGTAAACGATTTTATAGTTGATAATACATATGAATCTTATAAAACAATCCCAACATTAAATAAATCCTATCAAGGCTACATTAACGAACTATACGTTGATGCAGAAACACAAATTATTCCAAAATTAATTAATTTAAATCTCGGAGCAAATTCATTTATTGCCATCGGTGTTGAACAAGAGGGCATAAATTTATCGATATATAACAAGAGCGAAGTGATAGACGGAAATTCTGTGGTATTGACAAAAATAACAAAACAGCAAGAATTGTTTAGTGATGAAACGATCAATTTTAAAAAGATAAACAATTCAATACAAAAATACTGGATAGAAGATGAGTCTTTAATATTTGGCGGTGACAGCCTCTTAATCTCTAATTACATTAGCGATAAAGAACAACAAAAACAGACAAAGGAATCACAAGCGCAAAATTTAAGTGATTTTGTTAAAAGGTATTTAGAAGCAAGCTATCCATTTGCAGTACTAAGTTTAGTGAGCCAGTTGATTCCTCAAAATTTTGATTTTTTAAACTTTTATGATGGGTGGAACGCAGAAGGTCAACAATTTGCAGACACTGAAAAAGATTTTTACAATCCAAAAGATTTAAATTTGGATGTTAAATTTAACGGATATTTAAAATATACAAAGCAAATATTGAGAGACCAGTTGATTGAATTGCAAAAAGATAGTATAATTGATACTAACAACAAAGAAACGTTAAACGAAGAAGCAAAATTTGCTAATTTAAAAAAGGACTTTGGGTTATAGAATGCTTAATTTTAAAGAATACACAATAATGAGTTTTCAAAATCTTTTTGAAGAAAGGTTTAAGAACCATTTTTTGAAACAAGCCCGCAGAAACTTGTTTAAATTTAATTTAAATCCTGATTATTTGGCAAGCTTGACAGATAACGGTAATAATTCTGAAGCAATAAAATATTTTGTTAATTTAATAGAAACAGAAGAACCATACACTTCTTTGTTTAATAGTTTTTTAACAGATTCTAAAAATAAAGAATATTATAGGTTTGCCTGTTATTATTTAAAACAGGCTGGAGTGCCAAAAGGCATAGAACCACTAAAAAAAGATCTGCCTAAACAACAAAATGCAAGCCTTGCTCTTAAAGAAATTTTTGCTAACGAACTTTATAAGCATTTATCAATCTTATCTGTATCAAAACCATCAGATAAGCAACAAAACACATTAGCTGAAACTAAAAAACAAATTGCAAAGTCTTTTGTCCCAGACGCCATCTCTTATAATATCACACCGGCTATAACTGATTTTCTTAGATTTGGTACTTTGACGAATGATCAATCTTATATTGGCGGCTTCGACAATCTACCACTTGAACAGAAATCATCATATTACAACGATAGGACCATCTTATTTCAAAATAGAATTTTTAACGAAGAAGCCATAGAAAAAAGAATTAAATTGATTGATGATGGTGTCGTTAAAGGAGTTATAGGCACCTCATCAACAAATGATTTACAAAAATTTCTTTTAGAAACAACTAAAAATGCAAATCACTCCGAGCTTCTTGATTCTGGCGCTTATGTTGAATATTATTTTAAATTTAATTATGATTTACTTTCAAAATTTGAAGGGTTTTCAATCCCTGACCAAACTGAGTTGACATATTATGAAAGAAAAGGATTAAAAAATCATAATTATTATTCTTTTAGGGAAGCGACATTACTGTTATTGTTTTTAAAAATAATATATACTGGATATACTCTACAATCTTCCATTAAAACACTAAGCAAAACAGACATTTTGGACAATCTTGATTTGAAATTTGGAGCCAGACTTGTTGTTCGCGCCCCATCGTTAGATAATTTTACACCTAATAAAATTAAATTTGGCGATACAAACAAGACATATGCCACGCAGGAAGCCTCCGATGTAGACTCTCATAAATCTGGAGTAAATAGAGAAGCTCTAAACAGCGATATAGAAAAATATTCTAAAGATAACATTAAAAGTGCTTATAACAATAAAACTTTTGTATACAATTTAATAGAACAAACATTTGGATCCACACTTTTTTCTAATAAAGATGCAACTCACGCTGCGAGCGAATTTTTTAAAGTAGAACAATATGAAACTTTCCCATTGGCAGAGTATGAAATAAGCTTGCCAACTGAGGAAGTTCAAGGTTCTACAGTACCAGTCATACTGGCAAAGCTTGAGAGTCCAATTGTCGATATTTCGTCATGGAGAAATGCATACGACTATCTTGTAGACCAAGAAATTATTGCCCCATATTCACAACAAGTTTTAGACGGTCTGTTTAATAGTCAAATCGTGAAAGATTATTTTGCTTCTAAAACCAACTCTACAAATGGAGTCGTAACAGCTACTGTAGACAATCAAAGCTCTTATGACGCAGCGACACAGGGAACAATTTTAAATGGCTCTAAAACAGAACTACTTGACAATTTTATTTCCGAGGCTAACAAAATGGACGATATTATTGATCAAAATCTAATTACTTTAGTAGATTCTATAGAGGTTTCATAAATGACAACAGGCATTTCCGCAAAATTACCTTTGGCGTACACAAAAAGTGATGGTCCATATCTTTTAACGCAAGATTTAACAGAGAATACAAAACAGAACTTAAAAAATTTAATTTTTACTAATCCCGGTGAGAGAGTCATGGATCCTGATTTTGGTGTTGGGTTTTATGCTCTTTTATTTGAAAATGCAACAGATGATATTTTAGAAGACTTGAAAGAAAGACTATTTACACAAGTGGGCAAATATTTGCCATTTGTGCAAATATTAGATGTGACTACAAAAATAGAGGAAAATACGGCAAATTTGAGAGTTGAATATATTATACCTACTTTATCAGTGAGTGATACATTAAATTTGGATGTAAAGGGGTTCATTTAATATGGCGGATAAGAAAACAAAACCAGTAAAATATTCCAGTAAAGAATTTGACACTATTAAAGATTCTTTAGTAAATTATGCGAAGACATACTACCCTGATACTTTTAAAGATTTTAATGCCTCATCGTTTGGCTCATTAATGTTGGACACTGTTGCTTATGTTGGTGACATGTTATCTTTTTACATAGACTATCAAACAAACGAGTCATTTGTTGACAGTGCGATTGAAACTAAAAATTTATTAAAAATTGCCAAACAATTTGGATACAAAAACCCCATGGCTTTTTCTGCTAATGGGAAAGCGGCATTTTATGTACAAGTGCCAGCAAATACAAATAAAACACCAAATACAGATTTAATACCAATATTAAAAGAAGGTACAACTTTATCAAGCAACAATGGGACTTCCCTCATCTTAACCTCTGATGTTGATTTTAATAAATCTGATGCAGAGGTTGTTGTTGCACAGACTGATGCAAATGGTGATCCAACATCTTTTGCTTTTAAGGCATATGGCGATGTCATATCTGGTTTTATAAACACAGAAATTCTGACGGTTGGAGAATACCAGAAATTTCTAAAAATTTCTTTATCAGATGAAAATATTACAGAGATAATTTCAATTGTTGATTCTGAGGGTAATGAGTATTTTGAAGTCCCTTATTTATCCCACAACGTAACCTTGCAACCAATAAGAAATCCAAACAAGGATGGAGAGGATGACGCACCATATGTTTTAAGGGAAAAGTTGGCTTCAAGAAGATTTATTACAGAAGTTGAAGAGGATGGGACTGTATCAATTCAGTTTGGCTTTGGATCGGAAAATAGTTTAAAAAGCGATGAATATCCTGACCCTTCCTCTGTAGCGTTGCAAAGATATGCGCGTGATTATTATTCTGATGATAGTTTTGACCCATCGGTTTTATTAAAAAATGACAAGTTTGGCGTTGTGCCACCTTCTGGAGACTTGGTGGTAACGTATAGAAAAAATGATCAAAGCACCGTCAACATCCCAGTCAATTCAGTAAATACGATTGTTGACGCGATATTGTCATTTCCAAACAGTTCCGCTGTATCTAATGAAAACTTAGTTTTTGCTCAAAATTCTTTAGATGTTGAAAACGAGGAACCAATTCTTGGCTCAACAAATAGTTTGGTATCAGATGAAATAAGAGTCCGAGCCCTTAATGCTTATTCTTCACAGAATAGAGCAGTTACACAGCAAGACTATGTAAGTTTAGTGTATAGAATGCCAGCAAAATTTGGCTCTGTTAAAAGAACCAACATTGTGCAGGACAAAGACTCGTTTAAAAGAAATTTAAATTTGTTTGTTTTGTCACAAGGCTTGGATGGCAACTTAACAACAACACCATCAACAACAAAAGAAAATTTAAAAGTTTGGTTAAGTCAATACAAAATGATTAACGACACAATTGATATTTTAGATGGTCAAGTTGTTAACTTTAGCATTGAATATAAAGTATTGGGAGCTTTAGACTACAATCAAACTGAAGTTTTGGAACAATGTAACAACGCATTAAAAAGTTTTTATGCAGTACAATCTTTGTTTGGAGCACCATTTTATATTTCAGAAATATATAGAATTCTAAATGATTTAGATTCTGTCATTGACACTCAAGATGTAAGAATAAAGCAGAAGTTTGGCACAAACTATAGCGGATTCTCTTTTGATATTGATGGTGCGACAACAGATGATGGTAGATTCATCATTGTCCCAGAAAACGTAGTTATGGAATTAAAGTTTCCAGATGAAAATATTATTGGAGTGGTAGTCTAATGGCAATTAGAAGGTTTAAAGCAACAAAAGACAATACAATTACTAATGCTTTTAAGGAGAACTTAACTACTCGTGGTACAACTGCAAATATGGGGCAGTCAGATGTGTTAGAAGTGTTTAGTCTATACGCACAAGCGACAACATCCTCTGGGGAATTATCAAGAGCCTTAATCGAATTTGACCTTGATACCCTTTCCGCATCAAGAAATGATGGAAATATCCCAGAATCCGGTTCTGTTGATTTCTATCTTCGTATGTTTAATGCCGAACATACGTCAACAACACCAACAAATTTCACTCTTTCGATTGCAGCCATCTCTCAATCTTGGGATGAAGGCGATGGTCTGGATATGGAAGATTATAGTGACCCCGGCATTGGTAATGGCGGTCAAGGCTCAACTTGGCTAACTCGCAAAGCAGGATCTTTCAGTGATTGTTCATTAGAATTGAATGGTTCTGATGAATATGTTCAAGTGGCAGACAACAATGCATTTTCTTATGGCGATGGCGCGAATGATAACCCTTTTTCACTAAGCGCATGGATCAATATTGATAGTCTCTCGGACCACAGACCAATTATTACTAAGCGTGCGTCAGGTCAGCGCGAATGGCAATTTTTTGTGTTATCGACGGGACAACTATATCTTGAGTTTGAAGATGAGACTGTTGGCAGCACCCCTCGTATGATCGCACAATCCCCCGCAAGTTCAATTGCAACAGGGAGGTGGTATCATGTTGCAGCAACATACGATGGTCGCGGCGGTTCAGCAGCTACCTCTGGAATGAAACTCTATATTAATGGAGTGTCACAAACTTTAACTTTAGGCACTGATGCAAGTTATGTTGCAATGGCAAATACCACTGCTCCAGTGCAAATTGGTGCAATGACTGTAGATTCTAACTTTTTTGATGGAAAAATAGATGAAATATCTGTTTGGAACAAAGAGTTAAGCTCAACTCAGATCCTTGAAATTTATAATGAGGGCGTTCCAAACAATTTAGTGAAAACGAAAGCGTATACGACAGATGCTACAAAAAAGTTGGTCGCTTGGTGGCAAATAGAAACAGATGCCAACAAAGTTATAGATGTTGATACAGCATCAACAATAAGAGACCGATCTGGTAATGGTCATAATGGAACAGGCAATGGATTAGCAACCTCTAATTTTTCTACAACAGATTTTGCTGGCAATGGTGTCGCAAATGCTGTAAACACTGCTTTATATTGGCTTGATGAAGGTGGGCGTTTTAGCACAGGTAGCCAGACTACAGTGTATTCACAAACTTTTGCAACTGGATTAGAAGACTTAGAAGTGGATGTGACACATCAGGTTGAAGAGTGGCTTAACAACAATACTGCCAGCTTTGGTTTTGGTGTATTTCTATCATCCAGTTTAGAAGCTGCTAATAGATCATATTACACAAAAAAATTCTTTGCGAGAGATAGTCAATACTTTTTAAAGAGACCGGTTATTGAGGCTCGTTGGAACGATAACAGAACTGACGACGCTTCCAACTTTTATTTAAGCTCTTCAAGAGTGCCCGCAGCAGATAATTTAAACACTCTCTATCTGTACAATTATGTTAGAGGACAACTGCAAGACATACCGGGTCTTGGAGTAGAGAATAAAATATTTATAAGTGTTTATTCGGGCTCCAGCGCCGCCCCAGCGGGCAATAAACTACAACTCCCAGCGGGGGGTGGCGTTGTTGCGAACAATGACACACACGCAACAGGTAGTAAAGTTTCAACAGGTATTTATTCTGCATCGTTTGCTTATGCCAACTCTAATGTAACAGAACTATACCCCGTTTGGCACAGCGGCTCAACAGAATATTTAACTGCCTCTGCCGTGTCTGTAAACACTTTTGATACACAAACTTCCTATCCAATTAATTCTTATAAGGTAAATATAACAAATTTACAAGCAGAATATGGTAAAACTGATGTCGCTAATTTTAGAGTGTTTGTTCAAAATAAAAATTTTGAAGCAACAGTTTATACCGTCGCTTCAACAGTGGTTGAGCCAACAATAATTGAGAAAATGTATTATAAGGTACAAAGACGTGTCGATGAAGAGATTGTAATTAATTATGGAACAGGTTCAGGAGAGGGGTCATATACTCAGCTTTCTTACGACTCTGCTGGCAATTATTTTGATTTAGATATGAGTATATTTGAACCAGATTTTTCATACCAGATATGCTTTTTAATTAATGATGCAGGTAATTACTATGAACTCAAGGACAAATTTAAATTTAGAGTAATAGATGAAAACGACCTACCGGGTTAATGAAAATTTAATAGCAAAATAATTATAAAGATATGGGTACAAAAAGTTTTTTCAATAAGCAAAAGTCGCAAGAAGCAAAAATACGCGGTCAAGAAAAATCAACAATTAATGACGCTGGGCAAAATGTTGAGTCTATCAACTATATTAAAGAATATACAGAAGACAAATTAAATTTTATACCAGAATTAGATTTTCAAGATCCATCCAACTTTGTAAAATATGGCTTGGCAGAAGATTATTATGTTGATTTAGTAGACAGTATTGTTCAATCTTATCCATATGATGGATCACTTGCAGAGAGATTGAAATATCGTAATGGTTTGCCTGCAATCCAAAAACACGAATTTGATAAAAATTATCCAAGAACAACTGGTTATGCTGATTTTACAGATTCCATATATGATGGGTCTCTTTCGACGCCGTTCACAGTTGGTAGTACAACATTCACTTTCGGCGGCTCAGAGGGAAACGGTCACTATATTCTAACTGATAATTATTCAAACAAATTAGTTTACAACACCGGTTCCAATCAAGTTGGCAGCGTAGAGTTGGACTTCTCGGATGGTGTAACAGTTGAGTTTTGGTTAAAAAAAGGCACATTCCCCGATGCCACTGACACCAAAAATGAGGTTATTTTCTCGATTAGTAACACCGAAAATGACCTTTTTCAAATCACCACGGATGTTACTGCCTCCACAAAGATTTTAACTTCCTTTTCCAAGGCGTTAACAAACACAGAATTTTCTTACAATTTTGAAACTAACTTATCTAATATAGCAGACAATACATGGCACCATTATGCACTAACTTTTTCAACCAACTCGGCAGGGTATGTTGGAGAAATTTATGTTGATGGTAATTTTCAAGAAAAGAAATATCAAACTAAAGCAAGCCCCGTTTTACTTCTAACAGGTACGTTAGACGCGACTGTTGCAGCCTCATCCCTATCTGGATATTTGGGCGAAGGCGGCTTACTTGGCGAAATTGACGAGGTAAGACTTTGGAAGACGAATAGAGATGCTAAACAGATAGGCATCAATTATTTTTTCGACGTTGGCGGCGGCGGCAATACTGATACTGCGAAGGTGAACGAAGACAGCCCGCTGGAATTATCTCTATATTATAAATTTAATGAAGGTAATACGGGAGATTCATCAGTTGATAGCATCGTACTGGACTATTCAGGGAGGCTAACTGATGCTGTCTGGGTTGGATATAATACAGACGGTCACACATCGCGTCCAACGGGTAGTGCAATTACGGAATCTGGAGTCGCCACTGAGGTTGCTTCACCAATTATATATTCCACGAACCCAGATGTGGTAGCATACAGGGCGGATAAACAAGCCTCTGGCTCGAATTATGATGCTGAAAACCTTGGCAATATGTACAATATGATGCCACAGTGGATAAGGGACGACGATGCCGCTAACGGGCTTTTAATTCGTAAGATGGTGCAGATTATGTCTACTTACTTAGACACGCTTCACGCACAGATTACGGCGATTTCACAACTACAAGATGGTTCTTATGTTAGCGGCTCAAATGCTAAACCCAATCCATTTTCAAAAAGAAACTTAATTTCTTATGGATTTGATATTCCAGATGTATTTATTGACCCCGGCGTTATTGAGGAAATATATTTTAAAGATGAAAAACGTTTATACGAAGATAAGATTTTTAATTTAAAAAATTTAATTTTTCAAAATATCTTTAACAACTTAAATTACATTAATAAATCAAAAGGAACTGAAAAATCATTTAGAAACTTATTTAGATGCTTTGGGGTTGATGATGAACTTGTTCGCTTGAACATGTACGCAGATAATCAAGAGTACGAAATTAGGGAAAACTACGAAACATCATTAGTTAAAAGAAATGTGGTTGATTTATCTGGTTACAACGACGGTCAAAATAGAGAAGTTGTAGTCTATCAATTTGCGGATCCATCAAAAAGTGCTGCCGAGACAGGCGATAGCGGATACTTGTCATCGTCAGTAAATGCGTATATTCCATTAACCTTTGAAAATCAATTTCAATTTCCAAAATTTGTAAATTTTCCAAATGGCTACTTGGACAAGTTAGAAAGGGCTTCTTTGTTTGGAGTCCACAGCGCAAGTGCTGACACAACTCAGACGACAATTCCGGTCGGAGATGTGTATTTTAAAGTCTACGCCGATACCAACAGTATTAACAAAACTCAATTTGTATTAGAAACTAACATTGGGTCTATTGGTTCTTTAACATCATCTTTCTATGAGGATGTGTATGATAACACAAACTGGACGTTTGCAGTTAGAACTAAACCAAAAGGTTATCCGTATGCAAAAGAGGTTATTCAATCCGATATATTAAATTTAGAGTTCTATGGTGTAAATTATGTTGCTGGTTATAAGCTTAATGAATTTACTGTCTCATCAGAGGTGAATATAAGTGACGGGATAGGTCAATTTTTAACAGGCTCTAATAAGAGAATGTATGTTGGCGCTGATAGAGAAAACATAACAGGATCATTAAATTACAAATCGAACACAAGGCTTGTTTCATCAAGAGTGTGGTTTGATTACCTGACAAACAATGAATTAAGTAACCATGCGAGAGATGTAAGCGGCTTTGGTCGTTTAACACCTCAGCGCAATTCTTTTATATTTGAAGGTGATGAAAAAATAAACTATATTCCAAGAATACAAACCTTGGGTCTGCACTGGAATTATGAAAATATTACTGGTTCTGGCACAACTGGTAAATTTTTAGTGCAGGATATAACATCTGGTTCAAGCATAACAGTAGATGATAGATATGGCGCGGGCAATTACTCTAAATTTGTTGGTCCGAACTATAGTGGTCAAGGTGCAGGTGTTGCCCCTAATTCAACTAAAGTCGTAGACTTCTTATTTGTCGATGCTGCAAAACAACAGTTGCCAGAGAATTTATACAGTTCAGATTTAGTTGAAATCAGGGAAGGTGATGATTCTTTGTTTACAAGAGAGAGCCGCCCAAGCAAATATTATTTTGCAGTTGAAACAAGCTTGTACGATACAATCTCAAGAGAAATGTTGGGCTTCTTTGCGTCAATTAGTGATTTCAATAGTTTGATTGGCAACCCGGTCAACATGTACAGACCAAATTACAAAAACTTGGAAAAACTAAGAGAATTATTTTTTGAAAATATTAAAAATGATCCTGATTTAGATAAATTTGTTAATTTATATAAGTGGCTTGATGGCGCTTTAGAAAGCGTGATATCAAACTTAATTCCGGCGTCTTCAAAAACTTCTGACAAAGTTAGAAATATAGTTGAAAGCCATATATTGGAAAGAAGCAAATATATTCATAAATATATTTCCCTTAAAGAATATAAAAAAGAAGACTTTATAAAGCCCCCAGAGGACAATCCCTGCAAGGGAGAAAATTGTAATGATCCCAGTTTAACAATCCCCGCATCACCCGACCTCGATTTAACCATTCCGGCTGGTAATAATATAAACATTTCTAAGAAATTACCAGAGGAAATTAGAAAGGCAAAACGCCGTCGAGAAAGAACAAGTCTTAGACCGAAGCCAAAAGCCTCTGAATTACCTTATATAACTCAAGAAATTAGAGCGCCAAATGAAGTCTCAACCATGAGGCAAGGCGATGCAACTTTTTGGTACAACACCAGAGTTGAAAGAGGTCCCGGCGAGTTTTTAGCGAGTGGTGTTGATAGTGTTGATGTTAATAGAGCACAAACAAGAATAAATCAATTCCAAGTAGTTACTGGATCCCGTCAAACACCATATGTTTTTAGAGCCGATGCTACAAGAGCGATTGGAACGAATGTTGGCTTCGCTGGTGAAAATAGAAAAAATTATTTTCCAAATTCATTTAGGGTGTCAAGTGGAACAGTTGGACAAGATGGAATTTCTATGCATGTGAGATCCACTGTCACAAATGTTCATGGGAAACCATATTATGATTATGAAGAAGCACCAGATAAAACATATGATGACAATAGGATAACTCCTTTAAGTATTATAGACCAAACAAACGAAAGAGTGTTGTCTGGACAAAAATACTTGCCGTTTGATGTTTTAAGCGCGTCTAAAGTTACATCTGCTTATCAACAATATTTGTTTGATAGGAACTTAGAAATAAAAATTGAGACAAAACATAGAGACTTTAATGGGGTCGAGGGCAGTAATCTTCAAGGTCCATTTACAGAGGAAAATGTTGGCGGTTATATGTATCGCCATGGCAATTTATTAGAAACTGATCCGCGCATCAGAAAGGAGGGATACCAGCTAAACATAGTTGAGAGCACCCCAACAACCATACATCTTAACAACCCTCGTATGGTCAGCGCTTCATCCAATCCAGAGCCTGAATATTTGAGTGATAGACCCCTTGGTTTTTGGCTAAGAGAAACAGCAGCTAAAAGACCTGTAAACATTAAAAATATTAGCGGGTCAAATTATTTTAAAGATTATGAAATAATTCAGACAAGTGGGCGTCGAGAAAATAATAGATACTACGTTAAATCTAATGGTTTTACTGGCTCGGTTAATGCTTCAAGTAGTTTAAGCTATGATGAAGATGGATTATTTTTCTTTAAAGACTTTAGAATCTTAGATAGAGAACACACAGGTAGCAATAAGTTTGTTATTGTTAATAGGTTTAGCGCCCCCGGTGGACCAGAAGTAAATTCTTTAGCATATCTTGATGTGGAGGCAGCAGAATATTCGGCATACAACAATCTAAATTATAGGAATCTTATTGTTCGCTTAGACAACAATGAGTTGTTAACACGCCACACTTTAAGTGGAGGCTATGATTCTGTTCTATTACAGCCATCAGGAGCTTTCTACAAGACTCAAAGAAACGGAGTGTATAGGTTATCAGATACCTTAGATACACCTCAGCCTATTTTTGATAATTCTTATGTTGGTCATGGCATACCAAGAACAGACGTGCAATATCGTTGGGTGGCAAGTTCGTGGATTGCAAGAAAAACAGGATACCCAAATAACGCTACATTGCATTCCACATCAGGTCTGTTAACCGGGACGAATGTAAACCCAGCTTTCCATCAAAATACGAGCGATTTCAATCCCGATATTTCGTCAAGTGATTATTCCCCTATCTATGGATATATTTTCTCAGATAACATAAGATACATTGCTGAAGGTCATATTGAGTATGGTGTGGGTAGCAATATACCAGTTTCTGTTGCATTTAATGGGACAAATTACGTTATTGTTGGCGATGTCATTTTGGATAAAAACTTATTTACAACCGCCTCTACTTCTGATGGACCCGGTGATTATTATAATTTGCCGGAATTTTCAGCAGCGACAGCACCCTACGTTTTAAACGGTCTATTGTTGAGCAATAATGGTCCATACCAACACCCAACATTTAAACAAATAAGAGGTGGCGAACATAGAGTTGGAAGAGAATACAAGAGAAAAAACATATATAGAAATCAAATTGATGTGCTAAGTGATGACCGACAGAGATTAGAGAGATTTGGCGCACAGTTCTCTGTTAATCAGACGCCCGTCACTTCTAAATTTAAGCCAGTTCAACAGTTTATTGATGAGGGAACCGGCACAATTCAATATGAACTTGGCAATGATCTTTGTTATTATGCCAATGTTTATGAAGCCCCGTCTAATGAGATTAAAGATTACAGTCTGGAATTAGACACACCGGCAGTCAACATCTATAACACAGATTTCTATAAGTTTAGCCAAAAGTTTAATATTATAAATTATAAAGAAACTGTTTACCCGAAAGATGAAAATGTTTACAAGGAATCTACAAGAGAGCGTTTAGACTATGTATCTTTCTGGATAAGCGATGATTTAGAGGTTCGAACTGCAAGCACATTTGTTAACTCACAGGGCTACACAATAAATGGCAGTCAGTGGTCCATGGACGTTAGTATATCTGGTTCTTTTCAAGAAGAGAAATCAGGCGAATTGATGAGAAATACTGGCTCAAATGGCGATCCACAACGCCATGGAGAGGCAAATGCAAGATACATGTTTGAGTCAACTGGGTCGGGTCGTCCAAACAATTTAGTTCAAGCTCAAGCAGGGACTGGAGCTTTTTACACAAGTTATGACAAATTTGCAGAAGATACAAGACTAATCGGACAGGATCAGACAATAATTCCAGAATTTGCCATCTCAGACTTTATTCACACGATCATTAGTGAAAATGATGGTGACTTTCTTAAAGAAGAGGTATATGGTTTTTCTTTAACTGGAAGCGATACTCTATCTGGCAATTCTTTTTCTGAGCGTTATGGAAAAACTGAAAAAATAACTTACCTTGAACAATTAAAAGATTTTTATGGCGAACCAACTGCAATTAGACTGACATTTGATACAACTAAAAAATTACTTCCAAAGACAGGATTTTATCCGCAACAAAGGGTTATTCAATTAGCCCAACAGTTTTCATCCTCTCATGCAAATTCAGAATATGCTTTGCCGGGAGCCTTCTCAGGAGATCCAGTTCCTTTGGGGAGCAATGCTTCGCAAGAGACTACATTAATGCCGTTCTGGGCACCGGGGATTGGATTAAATTCAATTAAAGCTGGTTTTGCAGTCGAGTTCCCATACAAATCCGCTACAGCACAAAATCCGTCAGCCAGCATGACAGAAGCCTATAATTCAATTGCCCCATTTGAAGCGATCATTACTCCAAGCGAATATGTTAGTAGGATTGAGCACATAGTTAACAGCGGATCGACACAAATTGATAGTAGTGGTTCTGTCAATAGAAGTGACGGCATATATGAATTGATGGCACACAACTTTTTTGCTGAGGTACCAGAGTTTTTCTTGGATGATTTAACAAATTTTAAATCTTCACCTGAAGAACAATGGCAGTTTGAAGGTCCACTTAGCGTTGGCTCAGAAGTCAAAAAATTTGCAATGGATATTACAATAGTAAGCCCATCCGAGTTTATACAATATGGTAACCCAGCAGCGTTTGGACCGTTCCCATATAATCATCACGCACCACCGGGCTCTTATACACAGGCAACTGCAAGTCCTGTAAAAAATATACAAAACGTTGGCGTAACACGCGGCGGTTTTACAAAAGCAACTTTAGTGTTTGACCCAACCAACCTTCTATCCACAACAAACAGAAGAGGGCAGACAACATTTAGTTTGGCAGATATTGTCGCCAATTCAACAATAGAGCACACCTCTTATTTATCAGAGGCTGTGGCTGGCGCAGACTTTATGAAAATAACTGCAAGTATTGACATGTTTGAATTAGGAGAAGAGGATAGATGGACAATTAGATCTAAATGGGAATGCCCAGTTTTAAATTTTGTAAACGTCACCGCTACAACTTTTGGTCCCGGCGAAGCAACACAAGGTATGTGGCATCAATATGGCGAACTTGCATCAGCAGTTGATAGAAAGCGTGTTCATATAAGTTTGGATGAAACTACGACCACCAATCCTGCTCTAACAGGTTCGTTAATACAGGCGGTTGGGTTTGAACCAACGGCTAAAGCGTTTGGAAAAATTAAGCCGCGACAAGTGATTGAAGAAGCAGTTTGTGCGGTCCCCTTCTTTGTTGACTGTAAAACTGGCGAAGAGAAATTTTTTGAATTGCCAATAAACATTTTTGAAAATAGATATAGTTTAGTAAGAAATAACCAAGTAACAGAAGATTCAATTTCTAACATGATCACGAAAATGGATAAGTATGTTTTGCCTCCCGTCTATGATTTTGTTCATACGAGAGACGAAGCAAGACAAATTCTTAGAACAAAGCAATCATTTGAACCAGCTTATCCGCCCTTTGCCATGTATTTCTTTGAATTCTCAAGTGATTTAACTAAACAAGACTTGGCAAATATCTGGCAAGGAGTGATGCCAGAAATAGCTACCAAAGCACAAAAACAAAAAGTAGTCTTAGAACACCCGATTGTTGATGGAGAATTATTATCACCAACAATTTTTAGATATAATGGTCTAAATTCAATTCCAAACGACATACGCTGGAAAATGTTTAAAGTCAAAAAGAGGGCAAACTACGATTATTACAAGATGCTTGAAAATAAAACAGGGGTCCGCGCCTATAAAACATCAGGTGCATCCCGCTTTTCTTACAACTATCCATACGATCAATTTAGCTTAGTTGAGCTTGGAAAGATGGACGTAGAATTTGAAGTGCGGAACGATAATCCAAATAGAATTAAACAGATTGCTGGTGGAGGATATATCAAACCAGAAGACGCACTGGCTAAAGCACTTAATTTGGGACAGCCCATAGAAGTAAATACGCAACTACAACCAACAAGCCAAGTAGAAACAAGTGTTTGTTCTGACGAGGACGCAAGAGAGTTGCAGCTTCTCATAAATAAAAGCCAGCCTACTCAGAGCGCATTGGGTGGTCCTATTGGGGGTACGCTAACTCCAAGAGAATCCAACAGACTGCAAGAATTATTAAGAAAATGCCCAAGACCAGAGCCTGTGACAGAACAGCCAGAGAGCTTTGAATTTGTTCCACTACCAGAAACTTTCATACCATTTACCTCACCAGAGCCTGAGCCAGAAAGAGAGCCAGAGCGGGAGCCAGAATTTACTTCTCCTGAGCCAGAAAGAACTGCGGCAGTGGTTTCTACACCAGCAACAACTTTTGCAACAGCGGCAGTTGCCAGTTTTGAAGCAGTGGACTTTGGCGCTATAGACGCAGACAGTCCAGACCCCGAATCCGTTGAGGCAGGTGACCCAGAGTTATGCACAGACGAGGAACTTGCGGAACTGCAAATCTTATCAGAAATTCAGAACGAGGTTGGAGATGCTATGGATCCAGAAGCTTTGAGGCGATTGCAGGAACTTCAAGGGAAATGTTAGGACAACTAATTATATAGAGAAAAATTATGACGTTTTTTAACAAAAAAGAGGAAGTAATAGAAGTTCAATTAACACGATTGGGTCGTCAGCTTTTATCTCAAGGTAGGTTTAAGCCAACTCACTACGAATTTATGGATGACGACGTTGTTTATGACTTGCAATATATAAGGTCTGGCTCTGTGGAAGAACAGAACGAAATAAAAACAAGAATAAAAGATAAATTAACTCTTAGATCCCCGACAGCCAAGCAGGGCGTAAAAAACTATCAAGTTTTACAAGAGGAAGCTTTATCATTATTCCTTGATGAGTTTTTAAAAGGGGTTGGAATAACAGTCCTTCCCACCTTTAAAAAAGAAAATAAACAAATAGAGGGTTTGGGGACTTTTACTCCATATTCAAACTATAAACCTGCGTGGGAAGTACTTGCTGACGACGGAACTCTTTTCACAGGCTCAACAGAAATATCTTTCACTTCATCCGACATTCACGGTGGGACTATTGGACCATCTTTCGAAAAAATTCCACAGTTATCTTTAAGTTGTAGTTATGACTACAATCAATTTTCGTTTGATAAAAATGATACAGAATCAGTTTACTATTCTGATGTTCAAGAAAATTTAAATATAGATTTTAAAGATCTTTTCAGAAAGTCTGGGGACAACACGTTTATTTTATTTAATAAAGCGTTTAATGATTTTACAATATCAGTCGAAGAAAAAAATGTTTTAAGTGGTAAAGAGGATTTTACATTAGAAGTGTTTAAATACCGATACACAGACAATTTTCAAACAGCCAGCTTAGATCAGCTTTACTTTGAAGAGGAAAATTTAAATCCAACTTCTGTTGGGTGGTATTTTAACATTTCAACTGATGAGGAAGTGGAAGCGGCAAGAGAGGGATTCACTTTTGTAGACGAGGAAGTGGAAATTGAAAAAGTAGACGATGAATGTGTTGATGTGTAGGGAAGTAGAATATGATTGTTAATAATACAAAATATTTTGAAGCAAAAAATAATCTAACTGGTATTCAAGTTTTTCCATTGGAGGAAGCGGATACATCCGTTAGTGCTTCAAATATTTATAAAGTAGATGGCAAATTATATTTGGACTTAAACATAACAAACATTAATGAGTTTTTTGACACTGTAAAAATTATGTCTCTTTCTGAAAATGATTTGATCTCTTTACAAAAGTCTGGCTTTCCGTCCATCCTGAACAAGTCGGCAAGGAAAAAACTTTTTTCTCTTGATAAAAATGAAATAATTTTTAAGGCTGAAGAGTTGATACGATCCATCAGGGTTGATTTGAAAGAAACGCCGGGTCAAAATTTTAAAATACTAATTTCTTTAACTGGCAATGGGATAGAAACAGGACAAGTTTTTCTGTTTTCGGTAAACAGGCAAGACATAATTGATAAAACAGAAAACACATCAGTATCGCAAAAAGATCTACAAGTTTTTAAACAAAGCGATTCAACGACTATATCAGATTTTATAAAAGAAAATTCTTACACTTCAGATATTCTTTACTCGTTTTCAAATCAAAACAATCTTGATGGATTTTATGTCTTAGACGCACAAAAATTTATTAATGAAAGAACAAAATTTCCGAATTTAATTCAAATAGAAGATGAACAACAATTTACTCAATTTTTAATATCTACAAAAGTGCAAATTTCAACTTATGATTCAGCAAATTTTGGATACGAATTTGAGGATATTCTTGCAATTGTTGATAGTCAAAGCGTTGAACAACTTAAAGTACAAAATACTGATCAATATAAGTTTTACAATTTTTTTACACCGACATTAAATCCATTTGCAAATTATGAGCTTAAAATTATATTATATTTTAATGACATAACAATTGGCATTGCAGAAAAGCTTCTAACACAAATGCTGGGAGCCGAACAAGAAAAAAACAGACAAGAGGTCGTTAATATTATTTCACAATTTTTTGGCGAACAAATACCAAGTGAATATAAGAGCTTATTTGACAATTATGAAATAATTTCTGATGCTGACTTTGAGTTTTTAGTTGGTGGAATTACATCTTTAATTTCAGAGAAACTTGACTCCGCAACAGAAAGAGTCGTGGCAAATCAACATATATCCTCACAATACACAAAGCCTTCTTTTTATTCGTCAAATTATTTTCCAAATTATTTTGAGCAAAATTTTGAGAAAAAAATAAAAATAAAAAGCGACAAAAACAACAAGTTTTTTAACTTAACCAACCAAACATTTTTTAAAAGTATTTTATCCGCTGATGTTGAAGATGGCAATAAAAAGTATGTAAGCGCTCTTGCACAATCGTTTAAAAAAATTAACAATTTAAAAGCCATACCAGTCTTTTCAGTTGTATCCACCAAGGAGGATGAAATTAATCAGGGTGGTTTAACTAATAAAGTTAATTGTGGAGACTCAGATCAAAAAAGGGATGAAAAAATCGGATTTCAAATTCCTCAAAGCATTTTAGAGCTTGTAACAACGAAGGAACAAGACGTTGAGGTGTCTTATTTAGACAACATTGGAGAAACAGTTTCTGCATTAAATTTTAAAAAATTAACACAAGAAGTTTTAGATCTTATAGAGCCGGGGCAGAGAATATTGGCGCGACTTGATAATTATGAAGAGTTTTACGATTCATACTTTTACATTGTAGGAAGTGGTATTTAATAATGACAATAGAAATAGAAAATGTTGAAAATGTTCTTTACGGCTCCGAAAATCCAACAGATGAAAGCCTTTCAACCGAAAAAGAAGATGAATTAAAGATAGATTTTGAAACTATAGATCTAACAGAGGTTGACAAATTTGCCTCTGAGGCGTCCCCACCGGAAGTTAAAGAGGAAAAATTTTATTCACCAAAATTTACAATTACCAATTATAAAGATTACAACATAACAAATTTAAGAAACTTTTTTGACATAAATAAATATCTTGAGGACCCAATCGCCTTTATGAAAAACTATGTTTGGGCACCAAATTTTAATTTAAACAATAACACCTTGGTATTTGATTATCGGCTCTCGGGTGATACAGATATAAATTTTATCACTAATTTGGCGATAGAAAAAGTTTTAAAAGATTTAGAACCAGTCATCCTTGATGAAGAGGGAATAAAACAAAAATTTATTGAAACAATAGGCGGTACAGCGATAAGCCATACATCAGGACCAAAACAGACTGATGAACAATTAAAATTAATAGAAAATTATTTTTGGCTTTGGTGTTCACAGATCTTTTCTTACAATATTGAAAAAAAGACTGGAGACGATTTAACCTTCAAAGGTAACGCGGAATCAGCAAAACCTTTGACATTAGCTGCTTTTTTCCTGTGCGATTATTATGCAACAGGCAATCCTAAAGAACCACTATTAGATTATTTAAAGAATCCGGGTTTTGGTTTCCCAGCCTTATTAGGGCTTATAAAAGACCAAGTTAATAAAAGAACTTATGAAAATAAAAATAATTATTTGCAAATAAACCCGCCTTCTTCAATAGAAGGGTTTAGCACGGTAAATTATATAAACTCTCCATTTTTTAATAATAGTTTACAAAATGTGCCTGAATCAGAAAAAAAGTTTTTTAGCACACCAAAAGAGGTTAAAAAGTGCAAAAACGCCCTTGCTGATAAAGTTGAAACCGGTTTAAGGCTTTTTTATAAGGAAGGCAATGACAATATTTTAAATAAAGATGTGCCTGAAGGTGGGTTGGGGTGCCAAACAAGTGTTTTATCTTGGACCGCCGCCCAAAATCAAATATTTGATATTGAAAACGTGAAATCAAACATTCTTAGAATTAATCTATCGTTACCTTATTATAATGAATTAAGTATCAAGAACAATACTGCGATCCCAAAACAGGCTGATAATGGTATTTCTTTATCTCAAATAATAGGCGCAACTGATAAAACTGTAAAACTATACAAACAAAATTTATATTTGACGCTCATAGGAAAAAGCTTTTTTGATGTCCTTGTTGATAAGGATTTAGATACATTCTTGGATGGAAGTCTTATTAAACTCATGTCCAACATTATTGAATCCGCCAACACAACTTCAACGCTTGATCTATCAAGAAACTTTGTTCCGTTTTTTGGACAACTTAGTGTTGGAAATATTGTTCGGAAAAAAAGACTTGCTGCGACTTTCTCCAATGATGGTTCGCAATCTTACTTTGTAGTTGATAATTTGGGACAGGAAAATAATTTCATTTTATACGATTCACAAGTAAGGTATGGAACAAAATACGGATATGAATTGCAAGAGTTGATCCAACAAGAAACATATGAATATAAATATAGCGCTGAAGTTGTTGTAACAAATTCGCCTGCGAACTACACATCTATAGGCTTAAAAGCAAAACAGAGCGGATTCACAAAAAATTCCTTAAAAAAAGTCGGTAAATCTAAGGTAGATACAGAGTTTTCTTTTGTTGATTTGCCGCCATTACCGACTTTTATGAACGTGTTTCCAATCACAGGTGTGAATAACAAATTAATTTTTATTTTTGAGAATCTTGTTTCTGGTGGTGTTGTGACAAAAAATGTTCCAAAAAAACTTTGGACAGAGGGCTATGAAGAAGCAAAAGAATATTATGAAAAACAACAGGGGATTGTAAACCCAATTGAAGAACAAATGTATTTTTTCAAACAAGTATTAAAAAACATAAAAATATATTTTTCAAAAACTCCACCAAAAGATCTAAATGATTTAAAATTATTTAAAAAAATAGATGTTTTTTCAGAAGGTTATGGAAAAGTTGTTAACATAGAGCCAGATACAAAATATTATTTTGCTTCAAAAAGTGAATCTTATACAGGGTTAGAATCTTATTTTAGTCAAGTATACGAGGTCGAGATAGTTGACGACGGCGGCACAATATTCCCAATAATTCAACTTTATGATGATTTGTCAAGTAAAGAAAAAAGAACAAAAGAGTTGAATTTTGGAAATAAATTTAGGATTGAACCAGCGTTATTACAACAAGCCCCCAACCCAGAAAAAAATGGAATTGGATATTTGAGTCCTACTGTTTTTTCGCCTGTCACGGAGACACGACCGCAGTTTAAGATTAGATTAACTTCTAAAAAAACTGGCAGAAAAGTTGATTTTAATATTATTTATAAAAAGAACTTTAAAGAAGCAAGTGAAAATGCGGGGGTTCTTAATTTAGACCAGACAACAAAAGACAAGGTACTTATTAGTTATAGGGTGGATGAAGAATAAACGAATGCTGAATAAAGTTATTTTGCATTTTAAAACTATTTATTATGTTTAGGAGAGAAGCATGTCAAGTTTTTTAGATAACAGTGGCGATATTATTTTAGACGCGGTTCTAACAGATATTGGTCGTCAAAGATTAGCAAGAGCCGATGGTTCATTCAAAATTTCTTTTTTTGCCTTTGGGGATGATGAAATTAATTACAAACTTTATGATACAACAAAGTCAACAGCAGAGAAGGATATAAACATTTTAAAAACTCCGGTATTTGAGGCTTTCACAAATAGCTCCTCCGCGATGAAGTACAAATTACTAACTTTAAGCGGAAGAAATCAAACTTTGTTCTTACCAGTTGCAAGATTAAACTTGAAGAGTTCTTCATCAGAATTTCCGGGGTTTCCCTATGCCAGTCTTTCTAACGCCAAAACAACTAATAGTTTTGTAGTCCTCTCTAACCAGTTGGCAGTTGATAAATATGTAGCATCAACATCAGCTTTAACAACCGGTTTTAATTTTCTACCAGATGGATTTATTAATGGAGTTAACGTTGAACGCGCTGCTAATAGGGCAATTGTTATTGACCAAGGGCTTGATACTACACAACTATCTTTTAAAAATGTCTTAGACCCTGATCTAAGTGAAACAGAATTTTTTATTCAGTCTGACGACAGACTATTGGTCCCAGTTGACCCAACTACAGCGCGACAATTTCCAAAATCATTTACGGACACTGACAACATCGCAACGTATGTTACATTAGAGGCTTCATTACGACAGGCTGCTTCAGGCGAGTCGTCAGAGTTTGGGTTTAGTCCAATACAGGGTCCAAGAGGGAAAAGCCTTCTAACATCTTTTGTGGTTCCATCAACAATCGCTTCAAGTGATTTTTTGTTTGATCAGATTGGAACAACTGTAGCAGACTTTTTCCCAGATTCAACCAGCGCAAAGGTAATTGACACTGTTGTAAGAGTATCCGGTGGTAGAACCGGAATAACAATAGATGTTCCAGTTAGAATTGTTAGAGCCACAAGCTAATAGGAAATAATAATGAGCACATTAAAACCACTTAAAAATGAAGAAATAACAACACTTAAAACTTTGTTACATGAGACAATTCCAGTTACTGGAAGTTTGCTCTCAGGAACTTATAATGATGACAACATTAAAAATTATTCCCATGGAATGTTTCAATCTGTCTACGATTATCCCTTTTTAAGTTCTTCTGCAAACCATATTTTTGATATTACATATGGTATCAATAGTCAGACTGTTGCATCCCAGAGCGTTGAAAAAGCAAATATATATCATGAAATGGCTCAGGTATTATACGGCTATGACGTGACTGCTTCGGTTACCCCCTTTAAGGTGTCTGGTTCATATGATGAGACAGCAACCGTTATTCAAACTCCCGGTTTTATTAATCTTGCAAGACTTCTTGGTAAGGATGAAATCCAAAAAGGAACTTTTAGACTTACGCTTGGTCTTGGCACCGATTACTATAATCCGCACCTCCACCTTTTTCATATTGGTGATTATGGCGCGACATCTTCTTTTAATGATACTAACTCACCAGCAGGCGAATATGGTATTTTAAGAAGTGGTTCTTCTACAACAGACTCGGCGGCTGAGAACAACGATGCATTGGGAATAATTTATTATCAAGCTGGTGTTGCTGTTCTTGACTTATCTGCAACCATAAATCTTGCTGGCAAACCCCAAACAGGCGGCGCGGATCACATTAAGTGGGTGAAATCCTCAACAACTTCACCCCAACATTTGACCTATACCGGCAGTATTGAATCAGGTACAATTGAACAGCTTGCTGATGCTCTAAGAAAAAGAATTAATAATATTGAGTTTAACAACTCAACAGAGTTGAATTCAACAGTGTACTTCTGTCGGGCGGGCGCGGGTGAATTTAATTTTAGTTCTAACCCCACATACTTATCAGCAAGTCAAATTAGAGTTAAAGAGAACAATCCAGAGAATTCTCCTATTTCTTATATCACAGCGGTTGGCTTATATGCCGCCGATGGAGCTTTGGTCGCAACAGCTAAGTTGAGCGAACCAATTAAGAAAACTCCTTCAAATGATTTGACAATTCGTGTAAGATTGGACTACTAAGAGATGAAAAAATGCCAAAAAAGAAATTTGGACCAGATGATATATTTTACAATACAGTAAAAACATATCCGCAAAACACTCTTAAATATTATTTTAACCAATCTTATATTAACAACAGACAAACTGATGGCAATAGAGTCCAAAGTGGTTCGATTTCTTTATACGAGCTTAATGTTGACAGGATTCAAGGGAGTGACTTAATTCAACCTTTCATTATTAAAGGTGAAAATTTAAATGATTTTGTTTTCAATAACGTCACTGGGACAATAGAGACTAATGAGTATTTGGAACTCGCCGCAGGCACACAAATTACAGGTGCATACCCGTTCACGTCTTTTGTCACCAGAGAGAGATTGATAGGAAATGGTTCAGCCCCTTATAACGGATTTGATATTATTGATGGAGTTTCGAGTAGGAATACAGTACACAAATTCATAGCTATTGAAAATGTAATGGACTATGGTAGGGTGCGTAGTCCCAAATTTGATTTTAAGAAATTTTATATATTGGGAGATATAGTTCCAAATGCAGCAAGTATAGAGGGGGCGGCATCCCCACGCCAAAAATACATGGCGCTATTTTCATTTCCAGAAATATTTAAAGCTCAAAGAATTAAGCCCGGTTCGTTAGAACTTAATTTTTATGTTACTGGGACACTTATTGGAACAGCTAAAGATAACAAAAGAAATGGTGAAATAATTGAGACACTCGGACCAAGAACTAATGGGGTGGTCGGAACAGTTTTATACGAAGAGGGCATTTTACTATTAACAGGTAATTATAGTCTTGACAGTTCAGTGCAAGATGGATATTTATGTCCGGTTACAGGTACATCCACAACGATAAAAGGACCCGGCGCAGTGACACTTCAAGACGCTTGGAAAGATAACCCAAAATGGGCACATTTTGGAGCATATGAATCTTTCATTCAGCCGACCGACTCTGTTTTTTCCCAAAGCTATGCGCCAGTATCTTCATCATATGAATTGAAATTTAAGGGCACAAACACTATTCCAACTCTTACAATGTTTGCACACGCAGATAAAAATGAATTTAACTGGAGCAATAATTTAACATATGTGGATAGAAACTTTGCAACAGGATCAACTTATCAAGAAATTGCTGTTGCAGAAACGGGTTCTACGGTTTATCGTGAAAAAGAATATATAGAGGTTAAAAATACAATCTCAAGCTCGTTTGCAAACTATTCTGCATCATATCAGGATCAAACTTTCATAACAAAGGTTAATATTTATGATGATAATGATATACTTATAGGAACTGCTAAATTAGCAAAACCTGTGACTA